>Ga0326728_10006348_pt1 | contig 31935 bp, 25 predicted proteins | sample MB3enrmetagenome_FD_207602 | JGI IMG/M metagenome (GOLD analysis project Ga0326728, IMG submission 207602) | Lab enriched peat soil microbial communities from McLean, Ithaca, NY, United States - MB31MN | ecosystem: Environmental > Terrestrial > Soil > Wetlands > Peat | place: USA: New York... | reverse complement strand
AAAAACCGTGGTGTCCTCGGTGGTGTAGGCGTTGTCCGTCCCGCCGGAACGAATGATGTAGTCGGAGAATTCGTTGGAGCCGAGGTTCTTCGTCCCATCAAACATCAGGTGCTCGAAGAAGTGCGCGAAGCCGGTGCGGCCGGGAACTTCATTCTTCGACCCGACGTGATACCAGACCTGCACGTCGATCACCGGCGCGTCGTGCGTTTCCACAATCAGCGCGCGCAATCCGTTCTCAAGTTTCACTTCGTGGATTTCAGTGTGCGGAAGCTTGACGGAAGAAGCCGCGGCAGGATGGAGAACCAGCGCGAGTGCGCAGCCCGTCAAGGCAAAACACATGACGGCGCACCGGCGGAATGGGAAATGAATTGTCAACGCGCTTCAGTCCTGAACCCCAGGGGCGAATGGCCTTCGAGCGATATCGACCCAAGTGATGATTTTAGCACACCGGGGCGGAAGGACGGGGCATCGGCCCTACATTACCCCTGGGGTTCGCGCGGCTGCCGAAATCTCCAATAATACAATCCGGCCCCCAGCACGATGGTCAGCAGGCCGAGCGCCGATTCCTTGGGCTGCAACGACGCCGTGTAGAAGAGCATCCAGGCGCTCGCCACGATAAAGAGGCCGGGAATCAACGGGTAGCCCCAGTTCACCACGCGGAGTTTTCTCCAACCTTCTCGCCGGCGGAGGCGAATCGTCCCTGCCACCGCCAAGGCAGCGAAGAAAATCAGGGCGAAGCTAATGTAGATGACCAGACTCTCAAACTTGCTAATCAGGATCATTGCGATGGCTGCCAATGATTGGTAAACGATGGCATTGATCGGGGTCCCCCATTTCGGGTGGATACGCGCTGCCGTGGGGAAAAAGCACCGGTCAATTGCCATAGCGAAATAAACGCGCGGCCCGGCAATCACCATGGCGCTTATGCACGATATCAATCCCACCGACATGATCGCGCTGAAAAAATCCCCTCCCCCCTGCCCGAAGAGCGCTCCCGCGGAGGCCGCGCCAATGGCCCCGACGTCCTTCATCGATTCCAGGGGCAGCGCATAGACAAACGCCACGTTTAAAAGTATGTAAAACGCGGCGACGATGAGGGTTCCCGCCACCAGCGAGGCAGGAATAGTGCGCTCGGGCGTTTTCATTTCGCCGGAAACGTACGTGGCCGCATTCCAGCCGCTGTACGCGAACATCACCCAGATCAGCGACACCGCAAACTGCGCGGGCAGGCTGTGGGTCGACGTTCGAACCGCCACTTGCGAAAAATGGCCCACACTCCCGTGGCCAATGACAAAGGCGAAGCCCAGGAAAAGCACCAGCACACCGAGCTTGAGCCCCGTGAGAAGGTTCTGGATCCGGGCCGCGGGTCGCAGGCCTACCACATTGATGACCGAGAAGAGCACCACAATTCCCACCGCTAACCATTGGCCGTGGCCGGTGTGGAACCATCCTGACGTGCTCTCAGCGTTTGCTACCCCTCCCATTACTGCGAAAGAGGGGAAAAAATGGGCGAAATACTCGGAAAAGGCGAGGGCCGCCGCGGCAATCGGCGCCGCGAATCCCGCGAAAAAAGAAATCCATCCGCTGAGGAAGCCCCAGACGGGCCCCCAGGCCTCGCGCAGGAAAATGTACTCGCCGCCTGACTCCGGAAGGTTGACGCCCAATTCGGAGTAACAAAGACACCCCGCCACGGCCACGATGGCGCCCACCACCCACACACCAAGAACCAGCGAGGGCCGCCCCAGATCTCCCGCCAGAAATCCCGTGGTGGTGAAGATGCCCGTGCCGATCATGTTGGCAATCACGATGGCCGTGGTGTGGGTAAATTCCAGTTCTCGGCGTAAAGAAGGTTGAGCCAAGCTGCGTTCTCCTGTGCAATTGATCGCGATTGCTCTCGCCCAAGGCCGGCGCTGAGCCGCAAACCATGCGAGAAAGTATATGTCAAAGCCTGAGGGGGAAACGCAGGAAAGTACAAGAGGGTCTCTAACCCATCTCGACAATCTGCCCGGAGGCCGCTAGAATCATGTCATGAGGAAAATGACCCATAGTTTTTCCTTTCCCCGAGTTTCGGCAGGATGTTTTCTGTTGGTAGCGATGCTGCTTCTTGTCGCTTCGGCGCCATCGCATCTTACTCAGGCGGCCGCGCCCGCGAGACAAGGCCTGGCTAGCGCCACCTTCATAAAGCAAGTGCCCTACGTGCCGACGCCACAGGACATCGTCGAGAAAATGCTGGAGCTGGCCAAGGTCACATCTGACGACGTGGTTTATGATTTGGGATCGGGCGACGGCCGCATTGTAATCACCGCGGCCCAGAAATATGGCGCGCACGCCGTGGGTGTGGAAATCAATCCTGACCTCTATCGTCAGTCCAGCGACCGCATCAAGGAATTGGGCCTGACCGATCGGGCGCACATTATGTGCGAGGATATGTTCGATGTGAGCTTGAGCCGGGCCACCGTGGTGACGCTGTACCTGCTGACTTCATTCAACGAAAAACTGCGGCCCAAGCTGGAAACGCAACTTCATTCCGGGGCACGAATAGTTTGTCACGATTTTCACATCCCCGGATGGGATGCCGATAAGGTCGTGGACGTCACTTCCAAAAACGGGATTCCGCACAAACTCTACCTCTACATTCGTCCGTAAGGACAGCCGAGCGGACGGGATCAATCGCCAGGGGCGCGCTCATCATTTCCTCCCTCTGCGCTTATATCGAGTTGGGTAATCGTTTGCGGGCTTGCGCCAGGCTCACTTCGTCGCCGCGTAATAATACGTCCCCTTCATGACTCTCTCTGCCGGGCCCGTCAGTAAAACCTCACCACCCGGAGGCCACGCCACTTCCAGGATGCCGGCCTGCGTCCGCACACGGACGTGACGGTCTGTCAGGCCATTGAGAATGGCAGCAACGGTGGCCGCGCAGGAACCCGTTCCCGACGACATCGTGGGGCCCACTCCCCGTTCCCAAAATCTCACGTCGATTTCGCCCTTGGAGACCAAGCGAACGAACTCCACATTGGTGCGGTTGGGGAAATGATCATTTTGCTCGATCTCCCGGCCCAGCCGCAGCCAATCGACCGTTTGGAAGTCCGCCACAAACACGCTGCAATGGGGATTCCCCATGGAAGTGACGGTAACGAGCAAGTCGCCCCGATAAGTTTGGAGGGGGAAGCGCAGGAGGGGGAACGCCGTATCGACTGGCTGAAAGGGGATGTCTGCCGGGGTGAGAATAGGGGCGCCCATACGCACACGGAACATCCACTTCCCTTCCCTCGACTTTCCCTTTTCGAGCGTCTTCAGCCCGGCAAGCGTTTCAATTTCCAATGTGTGCTTCTGAGGCTTGCTTTCCGTGAGAAAAGCCCCGGCACAACGAATGCCGTTTCCTGACATCTCTGCCTCACTGCCATCGGCGTTGAAGAAACGGACTCGCGCGTCGTGGCCGCGCGCCTGGGACTTCATGACCACGATAAGCCCATCCGCGCCCGCGCCGGTGTGGCGATCAAGAATTCTCCGCGCGAAGGGGGAAAGGCCGGAGGGAAGGTCGCTCGCCAGGACAACGAGCCAATCATTCCCCAAGCCGTGGTATTTGACGAAAGGAATAACTTTGGGCATACCCGTGTCACATTTTCCGTCGCCGGTAAATCTTGAAGCCACCCTCGCCCGGAAATTCCCCCTGATCTACTACTTCATAATCCTTGAAGGCCCGGGGATAAGCTTGCATCAGGCCATCAATGGCGTCGCCATCCCCACGGATAATCCACTCCACCCACTTTTCCGGCTCCGTGTGCATCTGGGCCCAATATTTACGACTCTGATTCGTGAGGGTATTACGAAAATAGATGCCGACTTCCGGCATCACGCAGGGCCACTTCCCCACCGCCACCAGGATACGTTGCCCATCATAGCGGCCCTGCAGGAACTCGATGATAGCTCGCTGCCGCTGGGCCCGGCAAGGAGTATTCAGGAGGCTTTCCTTAATCACCGGCAATTCCTCGGGGCCCCCGGCGGTCTGGGCAGCAAACTGCCGTCCCAGCAAAGCCAGGAAAATAATCAACAAGCTTAGGCGCAGCTTCTTCCCCAGGCGCGGGGAGAGTACGAACGACGGAAACAGCGCGACGGCCGCAATCATTTCCACGCCATACCGTAGGTTGTAATACGTATGTGGGAATAACGTGGGCACATACAGCGGAATTGCAGCATAAGCCATCGCCTGAATGTAAAAGGGCAGAGGAACGATGAACAGCGCAGCAACGGCGCCGCGCCGCGACTCGCGCAAACTTGCGCCCCAGGCCACCAAACCCAGCACGGCCAACTCCAGCGCCCAGACGCCGATCACCAGCTTTAGATCTTCCACGTAGTAGCGCGTGGAGAGGAGCAAGCTCCCATCGGTGGGATAAGGAAACGCCGTCGTTGCCAACTGGTGGGCGTAGATATCTTTCGCCGAGTTGGGGCCGTTGTAGAATTCCAAGGGATTTTTGTAGCGTATGGCATTGTGAATAAACCACCATAACGGCCCGGTGCCGGCCACCCCGGCAAAGAACGACGCGCGAATAAACCGCTGCCTCCACGGGTAGGGGCGGATCAGGAATACCAACAGGGTGGCAAAAGGCAAAACGTTCCACCCCTCATAGCGTGTGAGGGTACCCATGAGCGCGGCCACGGCAGCCCCCGCCAGCGATTTCCAGGAGCCCGATTGCGCATAGCGGAAAAGCGCGTAGGCAACCAGCACCGACCACAAAAGTGCCAGTGGTTCCGTCAGCGGTGTACTCGCAAGGTAAAGGAAGCTTGGGCATAACAAGGCTCCGGCCAGTGCCACAAGCCCCGCCGGCAGGTTACGATTGATTTCCGCACCCAGCCGGAAGAGGAGGTAACAGGTTAGGGCAAAAGCCGCCGAGGAAACCAATCCCCCTGCCAGGCCCGAGCGCCAAAGAAAATCGTTGATCGCCAGGGGGGCACAAACGAGGTGATAAAGCGGCAACCAGACACTGCCAATCTCTTCGTATCCAGGCGTGATGGAGTCGAAAATGCGGCGGGCGCCCTCCATGTGAGCCAACCCGTCGCCATAAAGGTTTGACAGGCCGCGGGTGTAGAAAAAGCGGAGGCTGGCGGAGGTCACTCCCAGAATCAGAATGGCCACGGCTCCATGCGCGAGGTTGGAAATGCGCCAGGGCGGAGATGCGTGGGATTCGACGGCAGTGTCATGCATCAAAATGGGTCAAATTCTTGATTTCGCGGTAGCGCAAATCTATTTCCCCCGGCGTCAAACGCAAAAGGCGGCCTAGCCCGAATTCTTCCACCGCAAAACTTCCCATGACCGCCCCATACACGGCAGCGCGGCGCAGGTTGGCATCCGCCAGGTCACCGGTACGTGCCAGATGGCCCATGAACCCGCCCGCAAAGGTGTCACCCGCGCCGGTGGGATCGTGAACTTCATCGAGGGGGTAGCCGGGCACCGTGAAAATGGATTCCGGGCCGAAAAGTGTGGCGCCGTGCTCGCCGCGTTTGATCACCACCACGCTCGGACCAAGCTCGCGAATGCTCTCCGCCGCTTTTTTCAAATTGTGATGCTGGGAAAGCATCCGGGCTTCACCTTCATTAATCAGCAGAATATCCACCGTCGCCAGTACTTTCGCCACCTCTTCGGGCATGCCTTGGATCCAGTAGTTCATCGTGTCAAGGGCGCTGGCGCGAAGGTTGGGCAGCGCGCGGCGAACGTTGAGCTGTAAGGCCGGACCAATGTTGCCGAGAAAAAGATATTGGCTGTCGAGGTAGGCGGCAGGAATCTTGGGCACGAATCTTTCAAACACGTTGAGCTGGGTGTCCAGCGTATGCGCCTGATTCATGTCGCCTGTGTATTCGCCCTTCCAGCGGAAGGTTCGGCCGGGAACCTGTTCCACTCCCCGGGTGTCAATGGACCGCTCGCGAAAGACCTGGAGGTGTTGTTCCCCAAAGTCTTCCCCGACCACCGCTACGACGGAAACCGATGTGAACCAGCTTGCCGTGACGGAAAAAAACGTCGCTGAGCCGCCCAGAATTTCCTCCGCCTCACCGTAAGGCGTACGAATGGAATCAAACGCAATTGAACCAACGGCCAATAACGACATAGGGATTCCGTCAACCTCAAAAGAGTGGAATGACCGACAGCTTTTTACTTCAGGTATTTGCCCACCAACAAGGCCAGTTTTTTCCTGGTCGCGGGGGGAATCTTTTTGCGATCGGTGAGGATCGCGTGGGCAAGCGCCGAAGCGCATTTACAATTCCGCGTCTCAGGAAGAGAACGCACGGCGCGCCGCACAATCTTCTGGGAATTTGCCACGTTGCACGAAAGATAGTCAAGGACCTGCGTAACCGTAACGGCGTCGTGATCCGGATGCCAGCAATCGTAATCGGTAACCATGGCCAGCACGCCGTAACAGATTTCCGCTTCCCGCGCCAACTTGGCTTCCTGCAGGCTGGTCATACCGATAATGTCCATGCCCCACGAACGGTAAAGGTTGGATTCCGCCTTGGTGGAAAAAGCCGGGCCTTCCATGCAAAGGTACGTTCCACCTTTGTGAAACGTCACGTTGAAGCCCGCACATGCTTCCGCGAGGACGTCGACAACCGTGGGGCAGACGGGAGTATCGAAGCCGATGTGCGCCACCAACCCGCCTCCGAAAAACGTGGAAATGCGCTGGCGTGTGCGGTCAACAAACTGAGTGGGCAGCGCCATGTCCGTCGGATGAAGGTCCTCACGCAGCGAGCCCACGGCGCTCACCGAGATGATCTGTTCCACCCCCAGCTTTTTGAACCCATAGATGTTAGCGCGAAAGTTGAGCTCCGTGGGAGTGATCACGTGGCCGCGCCCATGGCGGGCAAGAAACGCCACCTGCCGCCCCTCGAGGGTCCCGACAATGTAAGCGTCCGAAGGTTTTCCAAAGGGCGTGGTGATGCGCACCTCGCGCGCCCTTTCCAATCCCGGCATGTGATAAAGACCACTGCCCCCGATGACTCCGATCTTTGCTTTGGCCAAACTTCCTCCTTTGCCCGCGGCGGCGACACTCGTCAAACTAGGCCACTGCCTCGGTGGAAATCTTGCCCTCACTTTTTACCAAGCGCGCCCACGGAACGCAAGGGTCATGGGTGAAGACCACGAGCGCTTTGGATTCCGCCAGTTCCGGCAGGAAGCGCTTCTTGTTGGCAAGCGTCTCCAGGGGGTAAAGATCAAAGCTGGTCATCCAGGGATAGGCAAGATGGAATCTCGTGGGTACAAGGTCCGAGGGAAAGTACGCCGTGTCGCCTTCCGATTCCACTCGCACGCATTGCATACATCGGGTGTGCCCCGCCCCAACCTCCACCCGCACGCCCGGAACGATTTCCGTGTCCCCATCCAAGAACTCCGTTTGCGCCTCGATTCCAGAAAAACACTGCTCCACATAGCTGGCGCGATTGCGCTCCGTGGGATGGTGTGCGTCTTCCCACTCGCCGCGCTGAATGAAATATCGCGCGCGGGGAAAAGTCGGCACAAGCTTTCCACCCTCGCGCCGTAGATTCCACCCGCAATGGTCGAAGTGCAAGTGGGTGTTGATAACGATGTCGATGTCCTGGGGTTCCAGGTGCAACTGCCGGAGTTCATCGGGGAGAGTCCGGGATCGATCCACCCCATAAATTTCGTTGAATTTGGCGTCGAATTTATCGCCGATGCCCGTCTCCACCAGAATGTTCTGGCGGCCCGTTTGAATCAGCAGGCAGGTCAGGCTGATGCGGATGCGATTGCCGGCGTCGGCGGGGATTCTTTTCTCCCACATCGCCTTGGGCACAATCGAGAACATCTGTCCGCCATCGAGCAGGAAACTTCCGTCGGAAATAGCGTGGAGGTCAAATGCGCCAAGTTTCATGATTCCTCAATCAGTTCGATGAGCACGCCGGCGGTACTCGCGGGGTGAAGAAAGGCAATGGGCTGGTTGCCGGCGCCCAGGCGGGGCTCACGATCAATTAAGCGTACGCCCTCGCTCTCCAACTTCCGCAGTGCTTCCGGCAGATCCGGTACGCTAAGCGCCACATGGTGGATTCCCGGGCCGCGCTTGGCGATAAAACGTGCGATGGGAGAATCCCCTTCCGTACTTTCCAACAACTCCACGCGGCTATCGCCCAGGTGGAAAACTGTTACGCGTACCTTCTGGTCGGCAACGCTCTCGTCGGCATCGGGAGCTTTGCCGAGCAGTTTCTCAAAAACGGGGATGGCCGACGCGAGCGATTCCACCGCGATTCCCAGGTGATGAATCTTCACTCCCGGACCGTGCGAGGGACAGGCAGCATTGCAGCTCGCGGCCCCTGGGAGCAGCGCCGCAATGATGTCCTCCACAACCTGATGCGGATCCCGGTGGTGCGATACCAGATCAGCGACCTGCCGGTCAAGCGAGCCGTCCAGGAGCGGTCCCGCCACGGCTTTTTCAAAGAGCGTTTGTCTGAGCAAATCCAAGAGCCGGGAGCGCCAGTGCTCCTTGCGCCGCTGGCTTGTGACATCGCTTTTTTTGCTAAAGGCTTGAAACTGGTCGAGCGCTTGGCACAACTCTGCAATGCCTTGCCCCGTGGTGGCAACGGTTTTGACAATGGGAGGGCGCCAGCCATCGGGGCGAGAAGCCAGGGAAAGCATTGCCGTGACTTCCTGCTCGACGCGGTCGGCACCGCCGCGATCTGCCTTGTTCACAACATACAAGTCGGCGATTTCCATCACACCGGCTTTGAAAGTCTGAATGTCATCGCCCCAACCCGGCACCAAGAGGAGCACCGTCACGTCCGCGAGGCGTGCCACTTCCACTTCATCCTGCCCCACCCCGACGGTCTCGATCAGAATAATTTCGCAACCGGCGGCGTCAAGAATCGTTACCGCATCTTGAGTTGTGGGAGCGAGCCCGCCCAGTTGCCCCCGCGTCGCCATGCTGCGGATATAAACCCCCGGATCATGGGCGAGGCTTTGCATGCGCACACGATCACCCAGGATGGCGCCGCCCGAAAATGGGCTGGTGGGATCGACCGCAAGGATTCCGACGCGCTCACCGCGGCGGCGATACTCCGCCGCCAGTTTTTCCACCAGCGTGCTCTTCCCTGCTCCTGGCGATCCCGTAAGCCCCACCACCTGCGCGCGCCCAGCCTTCGGGAACAGCTTGCGAAGCAGAGGAATTGCCGAAGGGTCCCGATTCTCCACAGAAGATATGGCCTGAGCGATAGAGCGTCGGTCACCTGCAAGGATCTTTTCCACGAAGTCGTGATGTAGCTCGCGCATGGCAAACTCTTAGCCGGAAAAGCAGCGGCCCAGCCGGTTAGTACTGGTGAGGAGATTCGTCGAAGACCCCATTGCGCCTTGGGCAGAGATGAAATAAGCGTTTCTCTCCCCATAAGTCAGGCTATAACACAACCCGGGGGCCGTCAAGAAAACGGCGCGGCCCACGTCCTTCTCTTGTAACCGTGATAAGCTAATCTGCCAGATGGGGCAAAGGGGCGTACGCGTTGCAAAGTCTGCCTGTCCGCCGCCGTGCTGCAGTAATGAAGTTCGAAGGGTGCATTTAACCGAAGATGCGCAAATATCTAACTTGCTTCCTGGGTCTCGCCGTTGGTTTCGGAGCTGCATCGGCGCGTGAGCGTCAGCCACAAACGGCGAAGGTCGTCGTCCAAGCCGGACGGGCAGGTTGCCAGGTGGATTTGGACGCGGACGCCGCGGGCACCACCGATGCCGCTGGAAATCTCACGATCGCGAATGTCGACCCGGGTGACCATTACATCCATGTGCGCTGCGCGGCTAAGCCGGAAGTGGCCTACTTCATCTCGCCGAAGGCCAACGAGGAAGCCCGGGTTCTCCCGCCAAAAGATGCGCCTTCCTCATCGGAGGCGAGCAATCCTACCGCCGCGGCCGAGAGCAAAATCCAATTACGGCGGCTGGTGCAGCAGGCTGTCCAATTGCGCGCGCAAGCAAGGTTGGACGAAGCGGTGGCCGCCCTTCGTGAAGCCATGAAGCTGGATCCGGAAAACTCCGATCTGCACCGCGAGTTGGGCATCACCTTTTTGATGGCCAAAGAATGGAAGCGCGCGCGGGTGGAAATGATTGAGGCCATCCGGCATGACCAGACTGACGCTGACGCCCACAACGGCCTCGGATACGCGCGGGAAAAACTCGGGGATCTCGACGGCGCAGTGCAGGAGTACCGCATTGCCACGCGCCTTGAACCCGATGATCCATCCTACCGCACGCACTACCTCGACGCACTCGTGAAGATTCAAACGCGGAAAGAAGCAAAAAAATAAAGTGTGGATTTCCCCGTGAGAGCGCCCTGGTAAAGGGCCGCGAGATTGCGTCTGGCCCTCAGGACGCAGCGGCTTTGCGTGGGGCAACGACTTCCCGCAGGACTTTCATGGCGCGTTCACATCCAGCCCGATCCACATCCAGGTGGGTAACCATGCGAATGCTCTGCGCGTTCGTGGCATTCGCCAGCACGCCCTGTGCAGCTAGTTGTTTGGAGATTTCGTAACCTGTCATCCCTGTCCCGAAAACGTCGAAAAACAAGATGTTGGTGACCACCTTGGTGGCATCAATCTTAATTCCAGGCATTTGTGCCAGCTCCTGGGCCAAATACTTGGCGTTGGCGTGATCGATGTGAAGGCGCTTGGGACTCTCCTCCAGCGCGATGAGGCCGGCTGCGGCCAATACACCGGCTTGGCGCATCGAGCCTCCCAGCATCTTGCGGATGATGCGTGCTTCCTCGATAAATTCTTTGCTCCCCACGAGCATTGATCCCACCGGCGCACCGAGCCCCTTCGAAAGGCAAAACATCACCGAGTCAAATCCCTTGGTGAGTTCCACGACGGACTGCCCTAGGGCCACGCTGGCATTGAAGATTCGCGCGCCATCGAGGTGTACGGGCAACCCGGCGGCGTGCGCATGTTCGATGATGTCACGCGTATTCGCCAGGGGATAGACCGAGCCTCCCGCCAGGTTGGAAGTGTTCTCGAGTTCGATCAGTCCGGTGCGGGCGCGATGGTCGTTCCGCTTACGAACGTGCGGAGCGATCAGGTCCCAGGTCAGGATCCCGTCCTCGGCGTGAATGGTGCGGGGCAGAACTCCCGAGAACGCCGTGACCATCGCCATTTCAAAGTTGTAAATATGGCAGCGATTCTCGCAAATCACTTCCTGCCCATGGTGTGTCAAAACCTTGATGGCCGTCTGGTTGCCCATGGTTCCGGACACAACGTATAGGCCCGCTTCGCGCCCGAAGATTTCCGCCGCCCGATCCTGGAGGCGATTGACCGTGGGATCTTCGCGGTATACGTCATCTCCCACCTCGGCGTCGTGCATGGCCTTGCGCATGGCGGCGGAAGGCTTGGTAACGGTATCACTGCGCAAATCCACAATGGGTTCTGGCATAATTTCTCACACTCCGATAATTAATAATACTTCGCCGGCATTATAGCGGCTTATGCAAAAGGCCGTGATAAATCTCCTTATGCAGAAACGAACTCCTGAAAAATTTCATTGGAGATAAGGTAGGCGTGGCGAGCCAAGCACACTTGTTCCCCGTGGCAAGCCACCCAGCCCTCATGCGCGAGATTTTGAATCTTTTCTTCCCACTGTTGAAGGCATTGTGCTCCCCAGCGCTCTCTCGCCAGCTTTAAATTGACGCCTTCGACTTGCCGCAGCCCGAGGAAGAAGAATTCTTCCACCTGTTCGTCAACCGTCAGGGAGCGAAACTCGGCGATGGGTGACTGTCCCGTGTCCAATTTCGCCATATAAGACTGCACATCAATTTGATTTGACCAGCGCCGTACGCCGTCAAAAGAATGCGCCCCCGCCCCCAGACCCACATAGGGGGCAAGCTGCCAATACCTCCGATTGTGACGCGACTCGAATGCCGGCAGGGCAAAGTTGGAAATTTCGTACTGTACGTACCCTTCCTTCGTAAGAAATTCAGAGCCGGATTCGTAGGCGTTCGCCATGAACTCGTCGTCGGGAACTGTGCCGGCATGATAACGATTACCGCCGTGGACCACTTCCCTTCCCAATCGGCTCTTTTCATCAACCTCGAAAAGATAGAGCGAAATATGCTCGGGCCGCAGCTTCACCGTGGCCTCCAGGCTGCGGCGAAACGACTCCGCTGTCTGGTGCGGCAATCCGGCGATTAAATCCAAACTGATGTTTTGGAAACCCGCCCGGCGTGCGTCGTTTACAAGCTGAGAGCTATCGTTCGCAGAGTGCAGGCGGCCGACCGCACGCAGCTCCTGGTCGTCAAAAGATTGCGCGCCGATGCTCAGCCGATTCACGCCCAGGCGCTGCAATGCCTGAAGCAAATTGGCATCCGCCGACCCCGGAGTCGTTTCCAGCGTAAATTCGATGTTCTCGCTAAAGCTCAGGCAATCGCGCATAGCGCGGGTGACAAAGCCGAGGCGTTCCTCTCCAAGCAAGGTGGGAGTGCCACCGCCGATGTAGATCGAATCGACAGCATTCGATAGGATATCCCCGGGGATGTCGTACGTGGCAACGGAATCCGGCCAGCCTTCCAGCTCTCGGCGGAGCATCCGTGTGTACTGATCGAAAACAGTGCTCCGCTCCACACGCGAGCTGAAATTGCAAAACGTGCACTTCGACGCGCAAAAAGGGACCTGAACGTAGATGCCGAGGTTTGACATTTCTGTAGTTGGAGCGGATTTAACTCCGGAGCACTTCCCAAGACACATTCCAGAATGTCGCCGAATTCAATCTGGCACAACTTTGATTCGTACTTCGCGGCGGCGTGGGCCATCAAAATCGCACAGGAAAACACCTTGCCACCGGCCCAAAACCAGGCGGCCACTTTCGAAGAACAACGATTTCGAGTTCCCGATCACCGCAGCCTTCAGGTGTGCATCGCAATTGCCATCGTTGTGGTGGTAATTGCTGTCACGTGGGGCCAATGACTTCAGGAAATGGTCGAGGTCCTTTTGCAAAGCGGGATCGTCATTCTCATTGATCAGGATGGCCGCGGTGGTGTGGGGGACGAAAAGGAAACATACGCCGCTGTGCGCCCCTGATTCGGTCACGATCTTTTGCACCAGTTCGGTGATATCTCTGAACTCGACTCGCGCGTGTGTTTCAACATGCGCAGTGTGCAGGGGGGCCCGTGTCCGCTGAGCGGGCAGCGCGCTGCCGGCTTCGATAGATGCCATAAATCCTCGTTTCGTCACTCAGTCGCACGTGTTGCAAGCGTTTATCGGAGCTTTAAGGTGCGGCGGGGGCGCGGTGCAGAGCCTCCGCCAAGGCGGCCGGCGGGGGAGGATACACCGCCACAACAGGCACTACCTTTCTGACGAGCTCCGCCGTGCGCCGCACATTCAACCTCTCAAACAGGAACGCGAATTTCCTTTCCAAGTCTGCTCCAATTCTGTTCCGGACGTCGGGAGCAAGCTCCCAGAATTTCCGCTTGAAGGGCCCTAAAGCCTTCTTCCGGGTCTTGTAAATGAATTGCTCATCGGTATCGCCGGGTTTCTTTTCATCGGCACAAGTCCTGCGGAGGTATTTGTAAATTTCGTCCTTTAAGTCGCGTGGGAAAGCCGAATTCTCGTAGATCAAATTTTGGAACTCCGTCGCCAGGTGGACTTCCGCGGCTTCGCACTCCGCAAATTTATGGAAGGCGTCCGCAGGCAAAGTGGAGGCGCCATGCTGCACGGCTCCGGCCATACCGTAACGGTCACGGGCGGCCTCCGAAAGCTTCCGCAAGGTATCGAAATCAATGGCGACTTGGGCCACCGTTCCATCCGGAAGCACCACGCCGCCGTGCGTGGTGCCGGTTTGGACGCTGATCTTGGAAAGCCCTTTCTTTTTGCCGGCGTATTTTGAAAGCGTGGCGAGGAAACCATCCATGTACGCGGCTAGTTCCTCGAGCGTGGAGTTCTGTTTTCCCACTTCACCGATCTCGCCCCCCAAAGAAATAGTGATTCCCTTGGGCTCAATCGAACGAATGTAAGCGGCAAGCTTGGCGCTGGTTTCAAAATTTGCACGCTGTTGCTCGCGCGCTCCCGGTTTGCTGAGGTCAACCAAAGTGGAGGCATCGATATCGATGTTGTAATACCCGGCGGCAATTGACTCCTGGGCGAAGTCACGAATCCCCTGTATTTCCGCCTCCGGATCCTTGGCAAACTTGTGGGCATTAGCCTGGTAATGGTCGCCCTGAATGAAGATCGGACCTTCATAGCCTTCCTTCAACGCCGCAGCCACCATGACGGCCGCAAACTCGGAGGGCTTTTGGTCAGTGACGTTACTCTCATTGCGCGAAAGTTCAAAAATGAAAGCGGCCGCCTTCAAACTGAGCGCGGCCCGGAAAACTGCCCGCGCCACATCGTAGCTCAGGCCGCGGATGTTAATGGCCGGCACGGTAAAGCCGCCGACTTCCTTCTTCCCCCGAGCTTCATAAAGGCCTTGAATCGATGAGGGAATGACGCCCAACTCCAGACCGGCACGCCGGATAATCCAGCGGGCGGTAACGCGCACTTCCTCATTTTCGCCAAAAACCGCGTTCCACACTAACAAATCCAGGGTCTGCGAAATGAACTTTTGTGGGTTTCTTAGAACGATTCCCCCACTTTCCAAAATCTCATAAACGGCACGATCGCGTTGGACCAGATCGAGCGCGGAACAAACATTCATGTTGGCCCCTTTGGATAAGCTCACCCCATCCGTTGCAGCTTGGGATTATACCAGACCGTCGAAAAGTGGGATTTGAAAGGTGTGTATTCGAGCATTCACGGGGCGGGCACTAATCCACAGCGCGTGGCTGGATGGATAGACCGATGAGCCTTCAAATCTTGAGAGTTTGATGATCTGAGCACCGGACTTGAATCTGCGGCAGCAGTTTATCAAGCAACTCATAGCCGGCCCGACCCAAAAAGTAGGCTCCACCCACGCGGCGCTCCTGCAAGTCCTTGTGCGGCATAAGGAATCGTGAAAGGGCCTGCACGTGGCGCAGGAGCAGATCTGAACGGCCGAGCGCAGCCCGCGTTAGTTTGCCGCGCAGCCGCTCCATTTGGTATTTCATCTTCTCCTTGGCATGCACGAGGGTATCGATCAAGGTGGGGTCGAGCTTTTCAATATCGGTGTGAAGACGCTCCAGCAGTTGCTCCAGCTCGCGCTCACTTTGATCAAACCGCTCCGACCACCCTTCGGCAAATCCGCTGGCGGCAATTCTCTGGCTCAGGTGCTCTTCGCCCTGCCACACATCCTCCAGACTCAGTCTGTATTTTTCCATCAGGCGGTCGGTCCGCGAGTCAATCAGGGTAAATGCCGCGCGCGGAAACACCACGGGCTGTGGGCGGCCCAGTACCGTGTAGAGGGACTGCGCCTGGCCCAGATAGGCCAGCTCAGAGGGGCCCGCCACATAAGCAAGGGTGGGAAGAAGCGAGTCCTGAACCAGTGGGCGCAACAGCACGTTGGGTGAAAAGTCCAGCGGCTGATCACCGAGCATGGATTGGAGTTTGGATAATGAAATCTCCTCGCATCCATCGAGGAAGAACTTGCCGTCCCGTTGATGCAGCGCCAAGCGGTCACCGTGCCGGGCCACAAAGAGCAGCGTCGAATCCTCCACTACGTGCACTTGGGCGTGATAACCGCGCTGAATCAATTCGTGTGAGCTTTTCAAAACCCCGGTTCGAAGTTCCGCCGCTTTCCCCAGGGCATGCTGATAGACCCCGGAGGCAAGCCGGTGCACCGATTCATCCAACGGGTCCATCAGAATTACGCCCCAGCGACCGAAGAGACGGGTCATGAATTTCGCAAAGCTCTCTCCCCACGTCGCCCCGGGCACATAGCATTCCCGCAAGTCTTGCAGCAACCGGGAGCGCGAGTCACCTTCCGGCAGAGCCGCTTCCATTTGATTAATTGCCGCGGAGAGTTCAGCAGTGTGCCGGACTGCGCCGACGGGCGAACGTGGCGAGGGACGGTCCCCAGAATCGCGAAACAGGAGCAAATTGTAATCTTCGTCGAGGGTTGCTCCTCCCGAGACCTCATCCAGGTCATGGTCTTCTGTTGCCAACCAAAACACTGGGACGCAGGATAGACCCTGCTTAGAAAGAGACTGCGCCAGCCGCACGGTGGTGAGTGCCTTATACAGCGTGAAGGCCGGACCGGAAAACAAACCCACTTGTTGGCCGGTTACCACGGCGAAGGTCCCTGGTTCGGCCAGCCGTTGGATATTCGCCAAGGTCGGCTCCGAACATCCAAAAGCCCGGTTCTGCCGAGCCAGTACCTCGGCAATCTCCTCGCGCGGGGTCGGCAATTTATTCATTTGAGCTGCGACGGCCTGGTAGCTGTGGGGATCGTGCGGTGACCCGTTATAAAAGTGGCTGACCCTGTCGAAGTGGTAAAGATAATCCGTTAGTAAGGCGCTGGAGTGAGGAACTTGCGTGTATGGGATGCAGGTCGCGGTCATGAGCGTTAAATATCCTACACGGTCTGCCGGTTGGCGGCAATGATTCCGCAATCATGAATCAGCAATCATCCGTGCCCGGCCGGAGCACAGGGGCGCGAATGACCTCGGGAATATTAGATGTGTGAACCCGGACAGAGTTACAGAGGCAAATGATCAGGAGACACGACAGGGGACGCAGACGCCGCAAAGGCGCCGCGCCCCTCACTGCCAAACCGGAAATTCCTCAATAGGGCCGAGTCGATTTTGACTCCGTTTAGGTGAGCCGCATTGGTGGATGCCCCGTCGGAAGGGGATGGGGCGGTGCCTTGCCACCGCCGTTTGCCGGCTGACGCGATTCTACTTGCCAGTGGTCACCGGACTTCCGCAAAACGTAACGCTGACGAATGACCAACTCCGCCACATTGGGACTTTGGAACCTCACGTATGCCTCTGCCGTATCACCCTGAAACTTGATTTCCTCAACCTCTAGGTCCATGTTGTTGAAGACACCCTGCGGCAAGTTTCGCACATGATTTTTGATGACCGGCTGGATTGCCAAGGCGGCGGAAAGGTTCCGCGCCGTTCCGGTCATGTCCTGGAAGGCCGGCCCGGCAGCCAGATGGGGTTTGAAGGATTCCAGCGGCCGGGGCAAGTTGGAATGGGGAGGCTTGGCCGCGGCTGCCGTCTTCGCGGCGGGGATCGGTGCGTTGGCGCTTGGCGATCCCCTCGGCGCCCGTAGAAAGGCATCCAGTTCCTGCTCAATCTGGGCGATACCCTTCTCGTGCCGCTCCCGCGCCTTCTTGATGCGCCAGTCCACTAAGGGCTGGGCGAGATAGCTTCCGACGGCGAAGATGGGCTTCCAAGGCAGCAGGATCACAAGCACCACCAACGCACATCCCCAACAACCGTAGAGGGCGAGCACGCTGACTAAAACTGCTTGCAGGGCAATGCGGATTTCCGCTTCATTCGTGATCATCGTCTCCTCACATCGCAAACGCCATGGCGCCACTCTCGACGCCTTTGCGCGGACTGCCAATTTTCAAACTCGGCAGGAGTTCTTTTCTTAAGTGTTCGCGGTCTGTGGTCACAGCGTACATTAGCGCTTTCCATCGGCTTTCCAAAACTGGCCAGGCGGTGGCCGATTCGTCCTGCTACCCGGCAAAAGTTGCCGCATCGCGGTTGCTAAGTCTCGGCCAGGCAAGCAAGCCACCACGGGTCATGCAAACCGCGTGCCATGCTTCGCTCGAATTGAAAGACCTCTGACTCATTCCCAAGGGCGAACAGGGCCCTGCGCAATGATGAAGAGCTGCAAGCGATTAGACGATTCTGAATTGCCAAGCAGGGGCGGGCAAATAATCGGTCCTCGTCGGGACCAAATCAGAACTACGTGTAGAGGCAGGGTGGGTCTCCTCCTGCGGCCCCGGAATCTGTGGCAATACGGCGGGTTTTTCGTGGACCACGCTTACACGGCAAGCCCGGCACTCGCTTCACGGAGGGCTGCCGCAATCTGTTTCTTAGCCTGGGCGGAAGGGGGCAGCAAAGGAAGCCGCGGGATTCCTCCGTGAGAACCGCACAGGTCGAGGGCGGCCTTGATCCCCGCCACACCATAAGGGAGGTTGATTTTCTGCCCGAGGGGCGCAAGGCGTTGCTGCAAGTTACGTGCTTCCTCAGCCTGCCGGTGGAGGAACGCCTGGTAAAGGCCCACACAGAGCGAGGGAGCATAGTTGGCCACTCCCAACACTGCCCCCACGGCGCCTTCGCACAATGCATCGTAAAAGATGGAGGGCGCGCCCACCATCACCCGAAATCCTTGCCGCACCTTCGCGAGAATGGCTTTCACAAATTCCAGTTTCCCGGAGCTTTCTTTGAGTCCCACAACATTGGGCAGGCGCGAGAGCTTGCCAATCGTTGCCGGGTCAACGTCCAGGCCCGTGAATTGGGGAATGGAATAGATCATCACGGGGCGCATGACTCCCGCCGCCACCATACGGTAGTGCGCCACCAGGGCGGCGGAATCCATGCGCGGTTTGTAGTAGTTCGGAGTGAGCACCAGAAGCGCGTCGGCCCCGCGTGCCACGGCTTCGCGGCTGAGTCTGAGCGTGGCGCGGGTGCTTTCCAAGCCGGTGCCCACCATCAGGATTTCAGGCGCCTTTACGGCTTGCCGGGCGACTTCAACCAGCCGCAGCCGCTCGTGTTCAGCCAAGTAGGGGGCCTCGCCTGTCGAACCCGCCACCAGAATTCCCGCCAGGCCGATGCCGCTGATCCGGCTCAGGTTCTCGCGGAAGAATCCCTCATCCACATCGCCGCCCCGGTTGAATGGAGTGACGACGGGGCAAATAACACCTCTTAGACTCTTGAGAATTTCGTTGCGCGTCATCGTCCTCCTTAATCCAGCGGTTAGTGGCCTGCGATTCGCGGGTAAAGGCTCGACAGGAGAAACTAACCACTAGCCACTAATAACTAACCGCTGCACTTCTGATGGAGTTTCTGCAAGCTTTCCACGTGCGTTTGTCCTTCCTGGAGGGCGCGAATTCCCTGGATCGCCGCGCCCGCCGCGGAGAGCGTTGTGATGCAGGTTACTCCGTGTTGCACGGCGGCGCGCCGGATAGCTTTATCGTCGAAACGCGACTTTCGCCCCAGCGGCGTGTTGATGATCAAATCGATTTCGGCACTCTTGATGCGGTCTACGACATTGGGCCGCCCCTCGTTGACCTTAAAAACCCTTTCCACCTTGATGCCCGCGGCGCGCAGAGCTTCCGCCGTGCCCCGTGTAGCGACCAGTGTGAATCCCAGGCTTTCCAAGTCACGCGCAATGGGGACCACAGGAGGTTTGTCGTGATCGTTCACGGAAATGAAAACCCGCCCCTTGACGGGTATCCGCTGGCGCGCTCCCAACTGAGCTTTCGCGAAGGCCAGTCCAAAGCTGTCCGCCACGCCCATGACCTCTCCGGTGGATTTCATCTCCGGCCCGAGAATCGTATCCACCCCCGGCAGTTTTTGGAACGGGAAAACGGGTGACTTCACGAAGGAGTGGCTGACGGGCAATTCGGGAAGCAGGCCGAATTCCGCAAGCTTGCGGCCGACCATGAGGCGCGCCGCAACTTTGGCGAGGGGGAAGCCCGTCGCTTTGCTCACGTAAGGTACCGTGCGGGAGGCGCGGGGGTTTACCTCCAGCACATAGACCTTGCCATGTTGAATGGCGTACTGCACGTTCATCAACCCCACGACCTTCAGCTCGAGCGCTAGGCGAACTGTGTAGTCGCGCAGAGTCTGGCGCTGATCCTCGGGGATGCTGACGGCGGGCAGGACGCAGGAGCTGTCACCGGAGTGGATCCCGGCCTCCTCGATGTGCTGCATGATGCCTGCCACCACCACGTCGGTGCCGTCGGCGAGTGCATCCACATCAACTTCCGTGGCGTTTTCAAGAAAGCGGTCAACCAGAATCGGAAAAGCGCGTTGCAATTCCTCCGCGCGGAGAACGTATTCGCGCAGGGTCGCCTCATCGTAAGCGATCACCATGGCCCGTCCGCCCAGTACGTAGGAGGGCCGCACCAACACGGGATAGCCGATCCGCCCGGCGATGGCGAGCGCCTCCTGCACGTTCATCGCGGCGCCGTTTTCGGGTTGGGGGATTCCCAAGTCGGCGAGCAGCTTGCCGAAGTGCTTGCGGTCTTCCGCCAAGTCGATGGATTCCGGCGAAGTCCCGACAATGGGCACCCCCGCCGCCTTGAGCTGGCGGGCCAGGTTCAAGGGCGTTTGTCCTCCGAATTGCACGATGACGCCCGCGGGCTTTTCCTCTTCCACTATCGCCATGACGTCTTCGAAGGTTAGCGGCTCAAAGTAGAGACGATCGGAGGTGTCGTAATCGGTTGAGACCGTCTCCGGATTACAATTCACCATAATCGTCTCGAAGCCCTCTTCCTTGAGGGCGTATGAGGCGTGGACGCAGCAGTAATCGAACTCAATTCCCTGCCCGATGCGGTTGGGGCCGCTGCCCAGAATCATGATCTTGCGGTTTGCGGTGGGCTCGGCCTCGTCTTCGTCTTCATAAGTTGAGTAGAGATATGGTGTAAAGGACTCGAATTCCGCCGCACATGTATCCACGCGTTTGAAAACGGGCCGCACGCCGAGCGCATGGCGGCGCTGCCGTACTTCCTCACCGCTCCTCCCCCAGACCTCCCCGAGGTAAGGATCGGAAAGTCCGTATTGCTTGGCGAGATGCAGCACGCCGGCGGGAATACTCTCCAGCGTGAAGCGCTTTAACTCTCGTTTCAGGTCAAGAATCTGTTGGAGCTGATTCAGAAACCACGGATCGATTCGCGTAATCTCGTAAAGCAAATCGAGGCTGTATCCGATTTCGAAGGCATGCAGGAGGTCCCACAGGCGTTCCGGGTGCGGGATCGCCAGGCGTCGCTCCAATTCGGCCGGGTCAGACGGAGAAGTGGGCGTTTTGCGGCCGGTCTCGAGCGAGCGGATACCCTTCATCAAGGCTTCCTTGAACGTGCGCCCAATCGCCATGACCTCGCCTACCGACTTCATCTGCGGCCCCAGCGTGTGGTCGGAATCCGGGAACTTTTCCTGCGCCCACTTGGGAATCTTGGCCACCACATAATCGATGGTGGGTTCGAAGCAGGAGGGAGTCTTCTTGGTGATGTCGTTAGGAATTTCATTCAGGGTATAGCCCACCGCGAGGCGCGCCGCGATTTTGGCAATCGGGAAACCCGTGGCCTTCGACGCGAGTGCCGAACTGCGCGAAACGCGCGGGTTCATTTCAATCACCACCATGCGGCCCGTCTCCGGGCTGACGGCAAACTGGATATTTGACCCGCCCGTCTCCACGCCCACGGCGCGGATCACCCTGAATGCCGCGTCCCGCATGATCTGATATTCCTTGTCGGTCAGCGTTTGCGCGGGGGCCACGGTGAGGGAGTCACCGGTGTGGACGCCCATGGGATCGAAGTTCTCAATCGAGCATACGACGACGGCGTTGTCAGCGTGGTCGCGCATGACCTCGAGCTCAAATTCTTTCCAGCCGACCACGGATTCTTCCACCAACGCTTCGTGCACGGGGCTGAGTTCGAGGCCATAACGTACCTTTTCCTCCAACTCCTCGCGGTTATAGGCCATGCCCGCCCCCGTGCCGCCCAACGTGAATGACGGACGGATAATCAGGGGGAACCCAACTTGCAAGGAGAACTTCAGCGCGCTCTCAACCTTGTTCACCAGGACGCTCTTCGGTACGTCGAGGCCGACTTGCAACATGGCGTCTTTGAACCACAGGCGGTCCTCGGCCATTTTGATGGCCTTCAGCGACGCGCCGATCAATTGCACGTTGTATTTATCGAGAACGCCGCTCTCCGCGAGCTCAACGGAAAGGTTCAGCGCCGTCTGCCCTCCCACGGTCGGCAGCAGGGCATCGGGCTTCTCGCGCGCAATGATGGCTTCCAGATACTCGGCAGTAAGCGGCTCGACGTAGGTGGCGTCAGCGAATTCCGGGTCCGTCATGATGGTGGCGGGGTTGGAGTTCACCAAAACCACCTCGTAGCCCTCGGCCTTCAGGGCCTTGCAGGCTTGCGTCCCCGAGTAGTCAAACTCGCAAGCCTGGCCAATAATGATGGGGCCGGAACCGATGATCAGAATCTTATGTAAATCAGTGCGTTTGGGCATGGAATCAATTCTGAATTATGAAATACGAAATGAGCGGCAAATCCCCTTTCAGAATTCGTAATTCAGAGTTCATCATTCCTTAAACTCTTCCATCATCGTCACGAACCGGTCAAACAAATACGCTGAGTCGTGCGGGCCGGGCGAGGCCTCGGGGTGATACTGCACGCTAAACAGGGGCATGGTTCGGTGCCGCAGTCCCTCCAGCGTGTCGTCGTTTAAGTTCTTATGGGTCAGAATCACTTCATTCGCCTTCAAGGAATCCGGGTCCACCGCGAAGCCATGATTTTGCGCGGTGATTTCCACCTTCTGGGTTTCCAGGTTCAGGATGGGGTGATTGCCGCCGTGGTGACCGAACTTGAGTTTGTAAGTCCTCCCCCCCAGGGCGAGGCCGATGATCTGGTGGCCGAGGCAGATTCCGAAAATGGGCACGCGGCCCATCATGTCGCGTACGGCTTGCGCGGCGTACTCGACTGGTTCGGGGTCACCCGGACCATTGGAAAGAAACACTCCATCCGGCTTAAGATCCATGACCTGCGCTGCCGTGGTCGTGGCGGGGACAACGGTGACGTGGCAGCCGACATCCACCAATCGCCGCAAAATGTTCTGCTTGATGCCATAGTCATACGCTACCACGTGAAATCGCGGCTCAGCGGGCGGCCGGCTGGTGCCTGCCAAAATGTCGCGCGAGGGTTCATTCCATTGATAGCGCGAGATGGCCGTGACGCGGCTGGCGAGGTCGAGGCCCACCATACTCGGCGAAGCCTTGGCTTTCGCCACCAAACCCTGTTCATTGGTGTCCGTTGTGGATATAACTCCACGCATCGCGCCGAACTTGCGCAGATGCCGGACGAGGGCGCGCGTATCAATGTGGGAGATGACGGGAATGCCGTATGCCGCGAGGAATCCGGAAACCTCCTCTTCCGAGCGCCAATTGCTGGCCAGTTCGGAAAGCTCGCGCACCACCAAGCCCTCCGCGTAGGGCCGCGGGGATTCAGAATCGAGCCGGTTCGTCCCGTAATTCCCAATGTGCGGATAGGTGAGGATGACAATCTGCCCCGCGTACGAGGGGTCGGTGAGAATTTCCTGGTAACCAGAAAGAGAAGTATTGAAAACGACCTCGCCAAAACGTTCGCCGGAGGCGCCAAAACCGCGCCCCATGAAAACTCTTCCGTCTTCTAGGGCGAGAATCGCGTCCATTCGCTCTCCTTGATCAGGTGATCCGATGACCGGGTGACCGCGCAAACAACCGGTAAACTTGGCGTGAGATGATTTCTATTCATTCGATCACCCGATCATCCGATTACTGCACCCATCCCGCCTGGCTTAGCGGCCAGTACACAAAAGCCGCCTTGCCGTAAATGAGCTGTCGATCGACGGTGCCCCACACGCGGCTGTCATTGGAGGAGCTGCGATGATCGCCCAGCACAAAGTATTGATTCGGCCCCACGCGCACCGAAGGGTAGCTTTGATCGTCGAGGTAACCGGGCGGGACATAGGGCTCGCTAAGGGGCTTGCCATTCACCAGCACATGGCCATCGCGAATGCGCACTTCATCCCCGGGCAATCCAATCACCCGTTTGATGTACGACTTGGACGTATCGAGCGGATACTTGAAAACGACTACGTCACCCCGCTCAATGGGCCGGAAGCGGTAGAGAAACTTGTTGATGAATATCCGCTCGTGATTTTCGAGGCGGGGCATCATGCTGGTGCCCTCCACCTGCACGGCCTGGTAAAGGAAGACAATGACGATAAAAGCCAAGAGCACCGACAGAATAAGGTCGCGCAGCCAATAGCGAGTCTCAAAAAACCATTTGTGCGCTGTGCTTGTCTCTTTCCGTTGGTCAGCTCCCGCCAATGTGGTGTGCTCCTGGCCCCACTGATGCTTCGACCTATTTTTATACCATAAGTTCGCCGTAGCGTACCAGCGTTGAACCCATGGCGGGGCAAATCGCGCGCCCAACCTGCCGGGTGCACAGCCGCAGGCAGGGCTTCATCGGCCGCGTCCGCACTGCCCCGACCTTGCATTTCCTCCAGCGTTTGTGTACAAACAGTTGAGGGATTCAGTTCCACTCTTACAGCTTGGATTCACTTGGGCAGGGGGATGTGGGTGACCTCGCATAATCCGGTTGCGAATTGGGCGGCATGCATATTCCTCGCCGGATGCACCTTCCTGGTCCACACTTCCCTACTGGCTCAAACTCCCCCGCCCGAGGCGCAGGCTGTGGCGCCCACCACATCCGCAGCCCAAGCGTTTTCGGCCAATCGCGGCCACTGGAATTTCGGTGCGCAGGTGGGTTACTCGATGGAGTACGGCTTGGATTTCCACGAGGTTTCCCATATCCAGATGCTCATTGCCCAGCCCCAGCTTGGTTTTATCGTCCGGGATTTCCGGCGCTCGCCCGTCCGGCGCTTTGAGATTATCGATGAGGGAATCCTTGGCGGCGCTGTTCATCCCCGCACGGCCTACCTGGCAGGTGATGCCTTGATCTTCCGCTTTTCGGGCCGCGAGCATGGCCGATGGGTTTCCTTCCTCGATGCCGGCGCCGGCGTCCAACGCACGCCTCTGAGCAATCACGTCCCCGAAGTGAATGGATTCACCCAGTTCACGCCCCAGGGCGGCTTCGGCTTGGAATACTTCATCCGGACGCAGCGCGCCTTGGTGTTCGAGTGGCGAACCGTCCACATGTCCAACGCCGATCTGGTTCCTCCCAACATGGGGTTCAACAGCAGCATGATTACGATTGGCTTCCGCTGGCTGCGCCGACCCAGGTAATTTTGGATTTTCGATTTTGGATTAGAATTCCCGCCTTTTGGGTAATTGCGCTCGGATTTCTAGGAGGTTGTTTATGGTGCCTGATTTCCCTTGGCAGGCCCCATACACAATCGCGACTAGGTCGAACGTTCCTCATCATCTTTCCATTTCTTAACCGTCTTAAGTTCATCTGGTGGAAGATACATCTGAACCGCCCCACAAGCTAAGCAGACTGCATACTTGGAGACCACAAGACCCAGAGTGAATAATGATGGTTTATGTATAGTAGTACGGTCTCCGGCCCTTCCATAGTAAAGATCCTGACCCTGGCAAGTGTTGCATTTTGTCGGCTTCATTATCCAACCCTACCCAAAGATGTCTTTGACCTTCTCCGCGGCGCGTCGTTCCATGGGGTGATTATCAATGCGCACGGAGGGGGCAAGAATCTCCAGCCAGCGCCGTTGCTCGCGCGAGAGGCGAGTAGGCGTTACAACGAAGACCGAAACGTAGAGGTCGCCGTGGCCGCGGGCTTCCAGGGTCGGCATTCCCAAGCCGCGCAGGCGAAACACCGAACCGCTTTGGGTGCCTTCCGGGATGCGCAGGCGCTCCTCGCCGCGGAGGGTGGGGACAATAATGTCCGCGCCCAGCGCCCCTTGGGAAACGGATATGGGGATTGTGTAGTAGAGGTCATTACCGCGCCGCTCGAAGAAAGTGTGCTCGCGGATTTTGAGAATGACGTATAGATCGCCCGCCCCGCTGCCGCGCGTGGCCACTCCCCCTTCGCCGGCTACCCGCAGGCGGGTGCCGTCGTCGACGCCGGGCGGTATCCGCAAGTCCAACACCCGCTCCGTATTGACGCGGCCTTCGCCTTTGCAGTGGCTGCACATCTCGCGAATCACCTGCCCCAGCCCCTGGCATTGCGGGCAGGTGCGGGTGACGGTAAAGAAGCCCTGCTGGTGGCGAAGTTGTCCGCGCCCGCCACAGGTGGGGCAGCTCACGGGTTTGCTTCCCGCCTTGGCGCCCGATCCCCCGCAGGTATTACAGGCCTCCCAGCGCGGAATCTTGATCTTGGTTTCCAGGCCGGTGGCCGCTTCTTCCAGGCTGATTTCCAGGTCGTAGCGCAGGTCAATTCCGCCCGCGCTGCGGCTGCGACCGCGGCCGGTCCGGCCAAAGACGTCGCCGAAGCCGAACAGGTCGCCGAAGATATCCTCGAAATCGGAAAAGATGGAGGAGTTGAAATCCGGCGCCCCACCTCCGCCGCCCCCCACGGCCGCATGTCCAAAGCGGTCGTACGCCGCGCGCTTTTGCGGGTCAGCCAGCACGCTGTAGGCTTCCGTAATCTCCTTGAACTTCTCCTCGGATTCTTCTTTACTGTCCGGATTGCGGTCGGGGTGATGCTGCAAGGCGAGGCGGCGGTAAGCGCTCTTAATCTCCTGGTCGGAGGCCTCTCGCGTCACGGCCAGGACCTCGTAATAGTCGCGCTTTTGCCTCACCCCTTGCCTCCCACCGCCACCTTAACGATCGCCGGGCGCAGGAGCTTGTTCTTCAGTTTGTAGCCGCGCTGCAACTCTTCCACAATCTCATGCTCGCGGCGGCCCGGCGCGTGCACGGTCTCAACCGCCTGATGCAGGTAGGGGTCAAACATTTCACCCGCGGTGTCGATTGGCTCCAGTCCGGCCCGGCCCAGCACCTCGCGAAGCTCCCGGTAAATAAGCTCCAGCCCCTGATAATAGGCCGCCGGCACATTTTCGTCGCGGTGCTGAAGGGCCCGCTCGAAACCGTCGAGGGTGGGCAGCAGGGAGCGAATCAGGTCTTCCGCCGCATACTGGCGCAGGTCCTCTTTCTCCTTTTGCGTGCGCTTGCGGAAGTTATCCATCTCCGCCTGCTTGCGCAGCAGACGGTCATAGAGGTCCTTATTTTCGGCCAGGGCTTTCTCGTAAGCTCCCGCCAACTCCGGTGCGGGCGGGGCGGCCGCAGCGCCGTCGGCCACCGTGCCCTCCTGGGCAGGGACAGACTCGTTCTCCGGCGCTTCCCCGGGTTGGGTGGCCATCATCCTGTCGGTTTCGTTCTCCATAGGTTCTCTGCTCGCGTTACCGGAGACGCCCACTGCCTGCGCGTTACGCTCCGCCTTCGCCGGGGAAAAACTGCTTCAATTGGAGCTGAGTATTCGGCTACACAGATGGGCCACGTACTCGACGGTGCTCATGGCGCGGTCATACTCCATGCGCATGGGTCCCACTACGCCCAGGGCGCCCACCGCGCGGTCGCGGTAGTGCAGCGGCGCCACCACCAGCGTGCAATGGTGCATCTGTTTCTCGGTATTCTCCCGCCCAATCAGGATGCGCACGCCGGCTTCCGGAGTTTGCAGGCAGGCTTCCAGGATCTTCGCCAGCTTGACTTTCTCCTCCAGCGTTTTCACCAACTGCTTGATCTTCTGCACATCGGCAAACTCCGGGCGCTCCAGGATCTTGGCCGTGCCATCTACAATCAGCCCGCCCGTTTCGTCCTCCGAGAGCGCGCCCCACATGAAGAGTGTGGCGACGTTCTTCAGCAGGCGGTCGCAGAGGATCTTATCGGCTTCCATGCGATGGAAAATCTCCAAGCGGATGGTTCCGAGCGACCAGCCATGGAACTCCGCGTTGAGGAAGTTGGCGGCCTGGTCAAGCTCCTCCTGGGTGAACTCATCCTCCAAGCGAACCACGCGGTTCTCCACCAAATCGGGCTTCGAAACGATCACCACCAGGACGCGGCGGCCAGGAAGGTTGATAAACTTGATGTGCTCAAGCAGCTTTTCTTCCAGCGCCGGCGCCAGCACCAAGCCCACGTTGCGCGAAACCTCGGAAAGGGTGCGGGAAGCTTTCAACATCAACCGCTCCAGCCGGTCGCCATCGGAGCGCAATGACTGGTCAATGTATCGCTCCGTGTCCGGGGCCAGACGCGTGCCCGTCACCACGCGATCCACATAAAAGCGGTAGGCTTTTTCCGTCGGCACGCGCCCTGCCGATACGTGCGGTTGCAGCAGGAAACCGCCCTCTTCCAGTTCGCCCAGGACGGAGCGAATCGTCGCCGAGCTAACCGGCGTCGGCATCTGCGCCGCCAAGGCCTTGGACCCTACAGGGAAACCACTGGCGATGAACTGGCGAACGAGTGCCACCAGTATCTCCCGGTATCGATTTGACAGGTCAATTTGCCCCATCACGTTGGCCTTAACTGGCAAGATATCAAAAAGTTCGAGGCTAATGACTCCTCAACTCATTCTATCGACGGCGGCGCACGGTGTCAAGATTGGTGAGCCCGCCATGTCCTGCTTCATTATTTGGCACTGGTCGTCGAAGATACCTGAAAACCACTCCCTTGCTGATTTTGCCGCTGGGAACTTCAGATTTCATAATTCAGAATTCAGCATTTCCTCGCCTATCTCCTTTCCTTTCAACAACTCATCGCGAAAATAGGCTAACTTGTTTGTTTTCAATCAACCATTGGGAGCAACCTTCATTTTTAACATCTTTTTGTGTCAGCGTCTGGCCCTGGATTTTGAGCATTTTAACCTACGCGTTTTCCCGGCTCTTCCGTCTTCTCGACGCATTTCGCTCCATCCCTCAAGGGCTCAACTGCGAGTGCCCACCCGGAGCCGAAATAAGCCATCGGCCCCCAGCCTCAACGGCTAGTATACATGAAGGTATAGCCTCTGTCAAGTGTTAAATGGGCTACTACAGGAAACCCACAAATGATGACATTATGTCATGGTCAAACCTCAAAAGCGCCGTAGGGGCAAAGGGCATTCCGCGCGCGACGGCGCCGTACGCCTCTCCGCGCCGAACTGCATTTCCGCCGCGCTAGGGTTGCCGTTCTTAGCCAGACCACTTGTTTCCGCGCAGATCCTTCCAGGGACCGCCCTCCGCGTAACGCTCGGGATACAGGACTTTGGGGCGGGGGTCTTCCGCGGTGTCGAGTTGCAGAACCATCCATTTCGGATAGGGCACACCCGCGTCCGATGCCGCATCCAGCCGTCGCACGTCCTCGTCCGAGAGGTCAAGGTCCACGGCGCGGATGTTGTCCTCGAGGTGTTCGGGCTTTCGGGCCGCGACGATCACGCTGCTGACGGCGGGCCTTCCCAGCACCCATGCCAACGCCACGCGGGCCGGGCTGGCGCCATGCCGCGCGGCCACTTCCTTCAGCACGTCCACCACCCGGTAGGCCATCTCCTTGTCGAAGGGCACGAACTGGCCCGCCTCCGCGAAGCGTGTTCCGGCGGGGGCAGGATTGCTGCGGGTATACTTTCCGGCCAGGAACCCGCCCGCCAGCGCGCTCCAGACCAGGATCCCGAGGTTGTGGTATTCGGCGAAGGATTGGAACTCGTGTTCAAGGCCTCGGCCCACGAGGCTGTAATACATTTGCGCCGTCACGTATTTTTCCAGCCCCAGGCGTTCCTGGAGCATCACCGCCGTCGCCGCCTGCCACGCCATCAGGTTGGAGAGTCCGATATAGCGGACCTTCCCCTGCCGCACCAAGTCGTTGAGCGTTCGCAGGGTCTCTTCCAGCGGCGTATTGCTGTCCCATCCGTGCACCTGGTAGAGGTCAATGTAGTCGGTTTCGAGGCGCCGCAGACTGTCCTCCACCTCGCGCAGGATGTTCACGCGCGTCGCGCCACTATGGTTGAAATTTTTGCCCATGGGCAGCCGTACTTTGGTGGCCAGCACAATTTCCTGGCGGATGCCCTGCAGGGCGTGGCCGAGGAGCGTCTCGCTCTCCCCCAGGCTGTAGACGTCCGCCGTATCAATGAAGTTGATTCCCTTGTCCAGGGCCAGACGCACCATGCGCGTCGTGTCCTCCTGGCCGAGGTTACCCATGTTCATTTTGCCGCCGAACTGCATGGTGCCCAGCGCAACTTCACTAACAATGAGGCCGGTATTCCCCAGCTTCCGGTATTTCATTCTCAGACTCCTTGAGCTATAAAGCAGCTAACTTCATTTTGATGTTTGTAATAAACGGTTGTTACTGCCCCAACTGCTTCCGGTACAAATTGATGATCGCCTGGTCCTGGAAGGGGTGCGCCTGCATCTGATCCCCGATTTCGACGTACTGCTGCTGTTTGGGTGTCCAGGCAGGCCACTGCGGCGAGGGTTGCTCCGCATTGGGGTCGAAGGTTTTAACAAAGGCGGCCAGGCGCTGCATCATTTCAGCGGAAAGTTTTTCATCCTCGGCATTGTATTTTATTGCCCCGGCGGTAACTCCCGCTTTCACGTCACCTCGAAAATATACGGCATCCGCGCCGTGCAGCACTCCGGGCGCCCCGGGCGGAACGTGCATAAAGCGTTCGACGTAGACGGGCTCGCCGGCAGCAGACTCAAAATCTGCCGCGCGGATGCTGCCGTATAGGAACATGGAATCGGTAATGGTGCGCGTAATGGCGGCGCGAATTTCATCCGGCGTGGTTCCCCGATACATCGCAAACATCTTCATGCTGATGGCCGGATAGTACTTCCGCAGATAATTCTTGTACCCATCCTCGGTCAAGTCCGGCATTCGGCGCGTAAAATTCAGCCCTTCATCCTTGCAGGTGCCAATCAGGCAGGCGGCATGATTGAAGCGCCCGGTGGCAAACATGGTGTACAACTCGGCGGGCATCACGTACCCATCGGTAAAAGCCCACCACGGATGGTCGGCGACGTTGGGCATGTGGACGTGGCTTTCCGGCTTCAGGCCGATCCTTCCGCTGCCGCCTTCCCCGTATAAGGCACCAGCGGCCTGGGCGGCGCGCGTCATCACCTCGGCCGTGCTCAAGGCGCGCAATTCCTGAATGTGGGGTCCGACTTGCAGACCTACCTGCTCCATCGGGGTCAATCCGTGGAGGGTCTGACTCAATCCGGGGTCCGGCAGGAAAAGGCGGCTGGCGCTATCGAGCCACGCGCCTTGGAAAAGGCCCTTGGCCAGTGGCGAAGCCATCAGGTATCCAATGCTCGTGCCCCCCGCGGAAGAGCCGCCAATCGTAACCCGCTCCGGGTCACCCCCGAAGGTCGTGATATTGTTCTGCACCCAGTGCAGCGCGGCGATTTGATCCAAAAGTCCATAGTTTCCGGATGCATGATTCGGCGACTCGCGCGTCAGCTCGGGGTGCGCCATAAATCCCAGCACTCCCAGCCGGTAGTTGATGGACACGACGACGATGCCCAAGCGCGCCAGGGGTTCGCCGTCGATGCGGCCCGACCCGCCACCGAATCCCCCGCCGTGAATCCAGACGAACACGGGCTGCTTCTCGCCCTGTTGCGCTCCCGACCAGACGTTGAGATTCAGGCAGTCTTCGCTCATATCCGGTTTAAGTTGGGCAGGATTGCCTTGCGGGCACATGGGGCCAAATTCCCGCGCGTTGCGGACGCCCTGCCACGCAACCGGGGGCTGCGGCACCTTCCACCGCAGATCGCCGATGGGCGGTTGCGCATAGGGAATACCCTTCCAGACCTGAATGCCGCCCCCCGAGCCGGCCACCAACCCGGCGTCCGTTTTTACGATCAACAACTCCTGCGCAAACGCTGCCGGCGCCGCCAGAAACATCAAGATCGCGAGAGGTTGCCAGATTCTGGTTCTCATTTATTCTCCTGCTGCAACATGCGCTGGTAGTTCTGCTGATACGTCGCGTTCTTTGGGTCGAGCGTCGTGGCCATGCGGAATTCCTCCAACGCTCCCTGCCGGTCGCCTTTGTGCTCCAAGGCGCTGCCGAGGTTGTTGTGCGCGACGGAATTATTAGGGTTCAAGCGCAGAGCCTCGCGATATTCCGCGATCCCACCCTCCAGGTCGCCCTTGTGGCCGAGCGCGACCCCGAGGTTGTTGTGCGCATCGCCATCTTTAGGTTTAAGATGCAGCACCTCACGGTATTCGACGACCGCACCCCCCCAGTCTTGCTTGTATCCGAGCGCGAAGCCGAGGTTACCGTGCGCCGTGGAGTTGTTGGGATTCAAGCGCAGTGCCTCGCGTTCTTCAGGGATTTCTCTATCCCAGTCGCCCTTGTTTCCAAGCGCGGCGCCGAGGCTCGCGTGCGCCGAGTCGTCATTCGGGTTCAGGCGTATCGCCTCGCGTTCTTCCGTAATCTCTCCATCCCAGTCGCCCTTTTTT
>Ga0326728_10006347_pt1 | contig 31939 bp, 22 predicted proteins | sample MB3enrmetagenome_FD_207602 | JGI IMG/M metagenome (GOLD analysis project Ga0326728, IMG submission 207602) | Lab enriched peat soil microbial communities from McLean, Ithaca, NY, United States - MB31MN | ecosystem: Environmental > Terrestrial > Soil > Wetlands > Peat | place: USA: New York... | reverse complement strand
AGGCGCGGCACGACGAGGCGCGCCGGGCCGCCATGCTCCGTCGAAATCGACTCACCGTCGTGGAGTATCGCCACAAGTGCGTCTTCCGCCAGGAAGTGTTCGAGCGGCAGATTGGTCGACCAACCCTGGTCATATCCGTGAACCATCGCGTAATGCGCTTCGGGCCGGGCCCCGCCGGCGCGCCGGATCAGTTCGCGGGTGGAGACGCCTTGCCACAGGTTTCCGAGCCGGGACCATCGTGTTACACAATGAAAGTCCCCGAAGACCTCGACCCGTGGAAGCGCCGTAAATTCTTGCCAGTCCCACTGGACCTCAGTGCCCACCAGGCCCGCCACCCGGAAGCGCCATTGATCGAGGTCGACGGCAGGGGGGCCGCTCGCGTCCAGCACGGGCCATTTCCGGCTGCGCACCTGTCCCGGCGGGAGCCGCTGCGTCCGGCGCGTATCCGGGCTTATGATAATCTTCGGCGAAAGCCCATCGGGAGACGGGATTTTGTCGCTTTGGGTTTTGGTGCGGTCCATTCCGAACATCCTCCGAGTGCCTGTCTGACTCCATTCTACCCTGCGCAGCGCGGGCGACGCCGCGTCCGATGCGGATCTTCTCGCCGGTGTTCTTCCTGGTTCGGACAACCCCACCGGCGACGAGGGGGTGCCCCCTGGGCCCGGCGCTACCAGCGCGTGCAATTTAGCTCTATGCGCCTTCTGAAATATGCGCCATAATGATTGAAGAAGCCGACTGTGTGGCGGAGGCGCTGGTACTGAACGTGCTCACCGCAATGGCGATGGTTCACAGGTTCCGGATCGGGTGCGATCGCGCGGGAAGGATAGGGGTCGGGATATGTGTGCTCCTTCTGGGTGGCAGCGCGCTTTCGGCCCAGGTTCCGATGCCGGCTTCCGAACCGGGAGGCACGGTGCGGCTCTTCGGCACGGATGCCGCCATTCTGGAATCGCAGGAGACTCGCAAAGACCTTCCGTGTACGGTAGTGCCCGCCAAAGCGTCGCTCGGCTTCGATCTCAAGTTCCATGCGGGCTATGACGTCAGTATTCCGCTGAAGGAACTGGCCGGCACGGAGAACCGGCTCACCATGGTTTTCCGCGTGGTTCCGGAGGACCACCCCGACGAACCGGTCTACTTTTCGCAGCACGTGTCCGTGCCGGCCATCGAAGACAACGCCCATGGCGACGCCGTTCTGCAAGGCGTGGTCGACGTTGGGGAAGGGAAGTACCATGTCGATTGGATGATGCGCGACCGCGAGGAACGCGTGTGCTCCTCGAACTGGGACACCGAAGCCAGCCTGCCCCCCAAGGACAAACAGATGGCGCTGGACATCGCTCCCGACGTGGTCGAGGCGGCCGACAGCGAGCCATTCAAGCAGGAGCCTCCCGTGGAGCGCGAGCAGCACGAAGGTCCGCTGAACGTGAAGGTGGTGGTCAATTTCGCGCCGCAGAACTCGCAATCGGCCACCTTGCAGCCGCTCGACACCAACGCTCTGCTCTCGATCCTGCGGAATATCGCGCGCGAGCCGCGCATCGGCAAGTTTTCCATTGTCGCGTTCAACATGCAGGAGCAACGCGTGATCTACCGGCAGGAGGCTGCTTCGCAAATCGACTTCCCGGCCATCGGCGAAGCGCTGGGCACACTCAGTCTGGGCACCGTGGATCTCAAACGGCTGAGCCAGAAACACGGCGACACGGAGTTCCTGGCTAACTTCATTACCCAGGAGATCAAGGATGAAACAGAGCAGCCCGACGCCGTGATCTTCGCCGGGCCGAAAGTGGTGCTCGACGAAGCCCTGCCGCAGGATGCGTTGAAGCAACTGGGGGACGTGAAGTTCCCCGTGTTTTACATGAACTACAACCTGGACCCGCAGGCCAATCCCTGGCGGGACGCCATCGGCAACACCGTCCGGTACCTGAAGGGCGCCGAGTACACCATTAGCCGGCCCCGGGACCTGTTTTTTGCGTGGACCGAAATCATCGGCCGTATAGTAAAATCAAAGGTTGGGGGGACGGTTACCACGAACGCGTCCTCACAGTGACCCATGCGGGTTTTCCCCATCGCGCTGCTGCTGGCGGCAGGCACTCTGCCGGCCGGCGCTCAACAGTTCGGGGCTGGTGAGAACCTGGCGCCTTATATTCCGACACCCCAGGAGGCCGTCGACAGGATGCTCGAGGCCGCCCATGTGAAGCCCGGCGAAGTGGTGTACGATCTCGGCAGCGGCGATGGCCGCATCGTCATCACGGCGGCGCTGAAGTTCGGCGCCCGGGGCGTGGGCGTGGAGATTCGGCCGGACCTCTGCCGGATGGCCAGGGAGCGGATCAAGTCGCTGGGCCTGGAAGACCGCGTCAGCATGGTCGAGGGCAGCGCGCTGCGGGTGGACCTCAGCCCCGCCGACGTGGTGACCATGTACCTGCTGACCAGCTCCAACGAGCGGCTCAAGCCCAACCTGGAGAAGTACCTGAAGCCCGGCTCCCGCGTAGTCTGCTACGAGTTCCCGATCAAAGGCTGGAAGCCGATGGAGGCGATCGTCCTGCAGACCGGCAGGACGGAGCACCTCATCTACCTCTACGAAATGTCCCGGCGCGGCCGGTAACCCGTAGCGCCGGTGGTCTTGCCACCGGTGCCCTTTTCCCCCGGACCCCCAGCCCCTACTTCGTTTTTCCCGCGTTGTCGATGACGCTGCGCGCCAGGTAGTTTTCCACCTTGGAGTCGTTGCGCGCCACTTCATAGTAGGCGTTTTTCAAGAGCTGGTCTTTGCGATTCAACAGCGTCTCGCGGATGTTCTGCTGCACGCGCGGATCGTTCAGCTCGCGCTGGCCGGCCGGTTCCCTGGCGATCACTCTCAGGATGCGGTAGCCTTCCTGCGTGTGGATGGGCGCGAAACTGCCCGGCGAGAGCGACGCCACCAGCTTGCGCAGCTCGGGGTTGGCCTTCTCCAGAGTGGATTCGGGAATGAATCCCATGTCGCCGCCATTGGGAGCGGAATCGGGGTCCTCGGAGTAATTCTGCGCCAGCATGCTGAAATCATCGCCGCGTTTCAGCCGTGCCACGATGTCGTTGATCTTGGTCACCGCCTCGCTTTCGTTCCGGGCCTTGCTGTTCTTCAGATTGCGCACGTTGGGGTTGGCGTAGGGGGTCACCATGATCTGCGCCATGTGGACCTGCGGTTCCACCAGGTTGAAGCTGGCCTTGTTGGCGTTGTAGTAATTGGCCACGTCGGCGTCGGTGATGGCGATGTGAGACGTGATTTCCTTGTTGATCAGCTTGTTCACCGTCAGATCGCGGCGAAGCTGGCTCTTGAGGTCGTCCACGGTCATGTTACGCGCCTTAATCTGGCTCTCGAATTCCTCTTTGGTGTAAGGCGCTTTGATCTTGTTGAATTCCGTATCGACGTCGGCGTCGACCGCCATCAGGCCCAGCTTCTCGGCGCGCTGCAGCAGGATCTCATTGGTGATGAGGCTGCTGAGCAACTCCAGCTTTTGCGACATGACCTGGTCTTCGTTGGTCCCCTCGACGGCCTGGGGGAACTGCGATTGGTAGGTCTTCTCGAGTTCGGCGTAGGTGATGGCGTGGTTGTTCACTTCGGCCGCGACGTTGGCGGGCGGCTTGTGGCGGCACGAGAACAACGGCAAGGCCGCAAGAACGGCAACGAGAACTGCAAATGAGCGCTTCATGCGTGATCCCTATTGTAACGCGTGGGGCAGATTGTCAATCTGCGGCGGGTTGGCAACCCGCCAATCCAGTAAAATGGTCGTAATCCTTATGAGAGTCGGAATGATCGGCACCGGCGCCATTTCGCACATGCACGCGCGGGCCTACAAAAACATCGGATACCAGTTGACAGTGTGCACGGATATCTACGAACCGGCGGGGCGCAAGTTCGCGGTCGAGCACGGCGCGGAGTTCGTCCGCACCTATGAAGAGGTGTGCCGCCACCCCCACGTGGACTACGTGGACGTATGCACGTTCCCGGATTTCCGCATGGAACCCATCGAAATCTGCGCTCAAACCGGGAAGCACGTGCAAGTGCAGAAGCCCATCTCGACCAACCTCGAGACCGCGCGCCGGATGATCGAGACGGCGCGCCGCGGGGGCATCCTGCTGGGCGTGGTGAGCCAGCACCGGTTCGACGACGCCAGCCTGTTCCTCTCCCAGGCGATCACCGCCGGCCGCCTGGGCAAGTTGCTCCAGTGCGACTGCTACGTGAAGTGGTACCGCTCGCCCGAGTACTATTCGCGGCCCATCAAGGGGAGCTGGAAGACGGAGGGCGGCGGCGCGCTGATCAACCAGGCCATCCACCAGATCGACATTCTACGCTGGCTGGCCGGCCCTGTGGTGGAAGTGTTCGGCGAGTGGCAATTGGGCGCGCGGCACAAGATCGAATCCGAGGACGTAGTGAACGCCGTGCTGCGCTATTCGAGCGGCGCGACTGGTGTAATCCAGGCTTCGACGGCGCTCTGGCCGGGATACCCCGAGCGCACCGAGTTCCACGGCACGAGAGGGACGGCCAGCATCACCGGCGACAAGCTCACCACCTGGGATGTCGCTAACGATTCCGGCGAGCCGGCGCCGGTGACAAAGGCAGTGGCCTCCGGGGCGTCCGACCCGATGGCGATTTCGCTCGCGCCCTTCGAGCGCCAGTTCCTGGATTTCGGCGACGCCATCGCCAAGGGCCGCGAGCCGCTGGTTTCGGGCGAAGAAGGCTACCAGGCGCTGGAAGTGGTGGACGCCGTGTACCGCTCCTGCCGGACCGGCCAAAAAGTGGCGCTGGAATCCAAGGGTGCGGAGCGGTAAGATCAATCACAGCAAATGCTCACTAGCCTGCGCATCAAGAACTTCAAGCGCCTGGAAGATGTCGAAATCGAACTCGGTAAGACTGTCGTCTTCGTCGGGCCGAACAACTCCGGCAAGACGACCGCTTTGCAAGCTCTGGCGCTCTGGGAGATCGGTCTTCGGAGGTGGATTGAGAAGCGATCCGCCAAAGACACCCCTCTCGAGAAGCTTCCCGGCGTTACCATCAATCGGCGCGATCTGGTTGCTGTTCCGGTGCCCGACGCGAATCTGCTCTGGAGGGACCTGCACGTGCGCGCCGTTCAAAAACGCGCAAATGGAAAGCCGGACTCCAGGATTATTCGGATCGACATTCTGGTTTCCGGTGTCACCGATGGCAAGGCATGGAGTTGCGGTTTCGAGTTCGATTACGCCAACGAGGAATCGGTTTATTGCCGTCCCCTGCGAATGACGGAAGACAAGCAGCCGAAACGTATGCCGGTACCGCCCGCAGCGGCCCCGGTACGAGTGGCGTTTCTGCCGCCGATGTCCGGTTTGGCGGCCACCGAAGACCGGCTTGACACCGGTGCCGTGGATGTGCGGATTGGCGAAGGACGCACGGCTGAGGTTTTGCGAAATCTGTGCCACCAAATATACTCGAACCCAGACCCGGCTAATTGGAATGAGTTGGTCTCTCAGATCAAGAAGCTGTTTGGGGTGAGTCTGAACCCGCCCCAGTACATCGCCGAGCGCGGCCAGATCACCATGTCCTACCGCGAGGCCTCTGGCGCCGAGCTGGACCTGGCGTCTTCCGGGAGGGGTCTACAGCAAACCCTGCTTCTTCTCGCTCATATCTATACCCATCCCCGGGCCGTTCTGCTCCTCGATGAGCCAGATGCCCATCTGGAGATATTGCGGCAGCGGCAAATTTACCAGATTCTGACCCAAACGGCCGAAATGCGTGATTGTCAAGTCATTGCCGCGAGTCATTCCGAGGTGATTCTGAATGAGGCGGCCGATCGCGACGTGGTGGTGGCCTTCGTGGGCGAACCACATCGGATCGACGATCGTGGAACTCAGGTTCTCAAGTCGCTACGGGCTATTGGCTTCGACCAGTATTATCAGGCGGAGCAAAAAGGCTGGGTGCTCTACCTGGAAGGCTCCACCGACTTGGCCATTCTTCAAGCTTTCGCGGAGTTGTTAGGCCATCCCGCGACTTCAGTGCTGGAACAGCCGTTTGTCCACTATGTGGCCAACCAGCCGGCTAGAGCCCGGGATCACTTCTATGGTTTGCGCGAAGCTAAGCCGGACTTGGCCGGGTTGGCTTTGTTTGATTCCATTCTAGAGGAATTACGGGACGCCGGGCCTCTTCGGGAACTCAAATGGCGGCGCAGAGAGATTGAGAATTACCTGTGCTATCCGGAGACCCTCATCGCGTATGCGGAGCAGGCCAGCGGCGAGGCTGGTCCGCTGTTCGAGGCTGCGGAGCGCGACCGCCAACGGATCGCGATGCAGGAGGCCATGAACGAGGTGACATCGGCCAGGGCGGTGTTGGGTCTGCCTGCCCCCTTCTCACCGGACATAAAGGCCAGTGATGACTTTCTCGTTCCCGTATTTCAGAAGTACTTCGAGAAGCTTGGTATTCGGAACCTGATGCAGAAGACCGACTACCACACGCTGACTCGATTCGTGCCGAAGGGCCGGCTCGATCCCGAAATCAGCGAGAAGCTGGACAGCATCATCGAGATTGCCCGCCGGGCAAAGCCGTTGGGGTAAGTGAGGCAAGCTCACCACCTGGGATGTCGCCGGCGATTCAGGCGATCCCGCGCCGGTGGCGAAGGCAGTAGCCTCCGGGGCGTCGGACCCCATGGCGATTTCGCTCGAGCCGTTCGAGCGGCAGTTCCTGGATTTCGGCGACGCTATCGCCAAGGGGCGAAAGCCGCTGGTGTCGGGCGAAGAAGGCTACCAGGCGCTGGAAGTGGTGGACGCCGTCTACCGCTCCTGCCGGACCGGGCAAAAAGTGGCGCTGTAACTACGGCAACGCCGGGTTTGCAGGCACGCACACCCGCAAGCGAACCAGCCGGAAGAACAGCCGTTTGACGTGCTCAAAGCTGCGTTCCTGGGGCCACTCCATGGCCGCGCTCAGCTCACTTGCTACCTGCCCGACCGTGTTCACTCCATTGAATCGGTTGAACACTGCCAGGTTCGCCTCATCGGACGGAAACAGCGCCACGGCTTCGCTCGCGCCCGGCAACCGCGCCGAGACCTGCCCGTCTTCAGGCACGATCTGGACGCCCGGGCAAATTTGCGGAATGAGAGCGGCGATGGCCTCCGGCGGGAGTTTGAACAGGTCGTCGAACTTGATGTGGCGCCTGCCGCCAAGCTCCTCCACAAAGACCACCGTTTCCCGCGCCAGGTATCGGAAGAACAACCGCCGGCCGTCCTCTGGTTTCATCTCCCCTCCACCGCGATGTCCGCCGCCTCTAGAATCCACTCCTCCGCCAACCGCCGCTGTACCAGGCAACGGAAAGAGGGAGTTTCCGGCGCCGCGTCCGTCACCGCGCAGCGCTCCGGGCATTCCCGCGCGCAGTGGCAGACGTTGATGCACTCGCGGCAGGCCGCGGGAAGCTCCAGCGCTTTCCGCCGGTGGGCGGCGATTCTATCCGCGTCCAGCGTATACTCGCCCCGCTCCTCATCCCATCTTCCGATCGCCATCCCAGCGGCCTCTGCGCCGCGCCCGTCCGTTCGGAAAAAGCACGCCGTTGCCACGCCGTCCGGCAGCAGGTGCAGCGCGTTGCGCAGCGCATCGCAGTAGGGGCCGTGAATCTCATCCAGGCGCGCGCCCGCCATCGCCAGGTCGCAGCCGCGCGCCCGCGCTTCGCGCTGTGCCGCCAGGAAGTGGTCGACAAACCACTCCGCCTGCTCCGGGGCGAAGGCCGAGGCGCGGTACACCGGCTCGAAACGCATGGCCGTTGCGCCCAGGGCTTCGTCGAGGTACGTCACGATCTCGGTCTGCCGCTCGACGGTCTCCGGAGTGATGGTGGCTCGCACCACGAACCGGCCGCCGGCTTCCCGTAGCGCTCGCGCGGTGCGCGCGACATGCGGCGACGTGGGCCCGCCTCCGGCCAGCGGACGCTGCCGGTCCTGGATCTCGGGCGGCCCGTCGCAGGAAATCTCGAGCAGATCGAGTTCGCGGCCCAACCAGGCGGCCCGATCTTCCGGCAGCACGCCGTTGGTCGCCAGAAAGCCGGCCCAATCCACGGCGGCCTGGGCCGTGATCGCTCGTGTTCCCTCCACCAGCCGAATCACCGATTCCCAATCGAGCGTGGGCTCTCCGCCCCCGTGCAGCACCAGGTGGAACGGTTTGTTCTTCTCCGCGCAACATCGCGCCACCAGCCTGGCCGCCCCGAGAGCCGCTCGCTCGTCGATTGGCGGAGACGCCTGCTCGCGGCCCGCCGCAGCAAAGCAGTAGCCGCACGCCAGGTTGCACCGGTTGTTGAGGTAGATGGTGAGGCACTCGGGAGCGAACGGAGCCTCCGCCAGCTTCTGCCACGCCGCCTGGGCCTGCTGGGCGCAAACTGACAGTTCATCGGACCACGATTCGGCCACGTGCCCCGGTGCATAGAACGCGTTGCGCCCGCCGCGCGTCACGCGGAAGATGGGCAGCGCGGGATGGAGCCGGTGGATTTCCATGGTCTGCTCGCCGGGCTGAACCACCTCAGTTCGGGTAGTAGTACGTTACAACTCCGCAGCCGCCGCAATCGCTCCCGCTCACCGTGTTGCAGGTACAGGTGGCGCCCGCCGGAATGGGCCCGGAGGGTGTGGTATAGGTGCCGCCCGCGATTGTGTACGTGACGGCTTGCGGACCGCAGCTCGCCGCGGGATCCATTAAGCAACTCGGAAGCAGCTTGCCATCCGGCAGCGACCAAAGGTTGATGACCCCGAAAGCACCGTCGGCGGTACTACCGCCCGAGGCCAGCACCCGGCCGTCCGGGCTGACGGCAACCGAATACGCACCGCCAAGATTCCCTGTGAGGGTCTTGAGCAGCGCCCCATCCGGCATCGACCACAGCTTGATAGTCCCGTCGTAATGGCCTGAAGCCAACATCCGCCCGTCGGGGCTGAAGGCCACTGACTGTACACCAGAATTCCCCGCGAGGGTATTCAGCAGTGCCCCGCCCGGCAGCGACCACAGCTTGATGGTCCCGTCATTCTGGCCCGAGGCCAGGAGCAGCCCGTCCGGGCTGATGGCGACCGAATACACCAGCTTGTTCATCGCGATGGTCTCGATCAACGTTCCATCCGGCAGCGACCAGAGCTGAATGCTCCCAAAACCGTTGCCGCCGAATGATGCTAGCAGCCGGCCGTCCGGGCTGATGGCGACCAGCCCCTCAACATTCGCCGTGGTGAGGGTCTTGAGCAGCGCCCCGGCGGGCAGCGACCACAGGCAGATGGCATAGCCGCCCGAGGCCAGCAGTTGCCCATTCGGGCTAATGGCAACCGAGGTCACAGGGCTGTAGACTGTCTCCGTGAGGGTGTTCAGCAACGCCCCATCCGGCATCGAGTACACCTCGATGGTACTGTCGCTGCAGCCCGAGACCAGCAGCCGCCCGTCCGCGCTGAACGCGACCGAGGAAGCGTAAGGGGCTAAAGGGCCCGAGCCAGAATGCCCGGGGAGCGTCTTCAGTAGCGCGCCATCCGGCAGGGACCAGAGCTTGATGGGTTGATCGTTGCTGCATGAGGCCAGCAGCCGCCCATCCGGGCTTATGGCAACAGCAAAGACGGGAAAAGTGTGCGCGTTCGCCCCTGCGGCGCAGACCGCCGCCTCGGTGCGCTTGGGCACCGCCGCCGCCGCCGCGGCCGCGCTGAACAGATTCCTCCGGCTGAGCGTCCAGCCCGACTGGCCGCGATTGATGGCGTACACCTCCGGCCGCGCTTCTGTTTTGGAGGAAGTCCTCTTGGCCTCCAACCCATCGTCAGGTTTTTCCGATTTCATGACATATCCTTATTCGCCAGGCTGAACCGCCTCAGTTCGGGTAGAAGTAGACATTCGGACACCCGCCGCCGCAAAACCCGCTCACGGTGTTGCAGGTACAGGTGGCGCCAGTCGGAATAGGCGAACTGGCGGGCACGGTATAGGTGCCGCCTGCGATCGTGTACGTGATGGCCAATACGCCACAGGACCTGTCCGCCGGGTCCATCAGGCAGACTGGAAGCGGCTTGCCATCCGGCAGTGACCAAAGCGTGATGGTACCGTAACCGTCGGCGGCGCCATCCGAGGCCAGCAGGCGCCCGTCCGGGCTGATGGCGACCGAGTTCACGCCATTCGCTGTGAGGGTCTTCAGCAGCGCTCCATCAGGCAGCGACCAGAGGCTGATCGTATCGCCGCCGCCCGAAGCCAGCAGCCGCCCGTCCGGGCTGATGGCGGCAGACTCCACGGCGGACGAATTGAGGGTCTTCAGCAGCACCCCATCCGGCAGCGACCAGAGGTTGATGACGTTGCCATAATGGCCTGAGACCAGCAGCCGCCCGTCCGGGCTGATGGCCACCGTGAGCACGCTGTTATCTGGCACCGGCGGCGTGAGCGTCTTCAGCAGCGCCCCATCCGGCAACGACCGCAGCTCTAGGAAGTCGTATTCGCCACCCACGGCCAGCAGCCGCCCGTCCGGGCTGATGGCCACGCCTGACACGTCGTTCAAAGTTGACGTGATGGTCTTTAGCAGCGCCCCATCCGGCAGCGACCACAGCCTGACGGTATCGTCGCTGCTGCCCGAGACCAACAGGTGCCCGTCGGGGCTGATGGCAACCGAGTCCACACCGGCCGTATGCCCGGCGAGGGTCCTCAGCAGCGTCCTGTTCGGCAGCGACCACAGCCTGATGGCAAAGTCAGAAGGGTCCCCGACCGCGCCCACAGCCGCCAGCAGCCCGTCCGGGCTGAAGGCGATCGCGCCCGCCCGGAAAATGGAATCCGTATCATTTAGGGGCTTCAGCAGCGCCCCATCCGGCAGCGACCACAGCTTCACCAGCGAAGGTTCGTCACCGCCCGAGGCCAACAACCGGCCGTCCGGGCTTATGGCAAGAACCCTGATGGGATCGGCGCTCGCTACCGCGCCAGCGGCGCAGACCGCCGCCTGGGCGCGCCTGGGCACCGCCGCCGCCGCCGCGCTGAACAGGCTCCTCCGGCTGAGCGTCCAGCCCGACCGGCCGCGATTGATCGCGTACACCTCCGGGCCTTCTTTGCGCTGGGGATCGGCCTTCTTCCCTTCCACGCTGTCCTCGGATTCGTTTGGTTTCATCGGTATGCTCCCTAATTGTGCACCGCGAGCAGCACTTTGTCCGGAGATTGGACGCCGCCAATGGTGGCCCTCACCACGGCATCCCCGTTCGCTAGGGACGCGGGTATCTGCACGCCCACCTGGTACAACCCGGCGAAACCCGGGGACGATACCGCCGTTCCGCCGTAGACCGTGGCGTTCACACCGCCCACCGTGACAGTGACAGGCGCTGTCGGGTACAACTTATCGCTGGGGGTCAACGCCCCCGACGGCGCGCCCGTTGGACCGAAGCCGGTGCCCCATAGCGTGACCCACTCACCCGGCTTGGCGGGGGTGGTGGTAACCCCGGATATCTGTCCGTTGGTGGCGCACGGCGAATAATCCGCGTGCAGGGCGGCGGCGTATTGTCCCCACAGGAAGAACTCCGGGCTGTACACCTGCGCAATCGCGTTGAAGAGGGTGCTGGTGAGTCCCGCATTGGTGACCTGCACCGGGACGGCGCCCGCGCTCAGATTGGGCACCACCACGTTGATCTGCGTGGAATTGATGTACTGGATGTACGCCGGCTTGCCGCCTACCATCACGCTGACGCCGCCGATCTGCGTGGGGAGCTGGCTGTTCTTGATCGACGCGCCCCAATCGGTCGCGATGGGGGCCAGATTGGCTCCGTAGATGCTAGCGAAGGCGCCGGGGGCGATGGCCGGCTGACCGTCGGCGGTGCTCGCTACGCCCAGGATGGTAGGCGGAACTGGAGTCCCGCCCACGCTTCGCACGCGGTAGTTCCACAGGTCCGAAAGGACCAGTGCGCCGCCGATACCGGCCGCGATTCCATACGGGCTGTTCAGTTGCCCCGCGGTCGCGGCTCCGCTGTCTCCCGCGAACCCAGCCGTGCCGGTGCCGGCGATGGTGCCGATTACGCCGCCCGAGATCTTCCGAATGCGCTCATTCTGACTGTCGGCAATCAGCAGGTTGCCCTGCGCATCGATGGCGATGCCCTTGGGGAACTTCAGAGTCGCCCCCGTAGCCGCCCCGCCGTCCACGGCCGGCCCGAACCCGCCACCGACAACCGTCGAGATGTTCCCGCCGGGCACGACTTTTCGTACCACGTGGTTGTACGCGTCGGAGAGATACAGATTGCCCGCCGTATCGATGGCGAGCGATTGAATCAGCCCCAGCGATGCCGCGGTCGCCAGACCCTGATCCCCGAAGGGACCGTAGCTGCCATTGCCGGCAACCAATTGGATCTTCCCGCCGGTGGTGATCTCGCGGATCCGGTAGTTCCAGCTATCGGCGACGTAGAGGTTCCCGGCTGAGTCTAGCGCGAGAGCCTCCGGGTAGCTCAGTTCCGCGGCGGAGGCGGAACCGCCATCCCCCGAGTAATTGGCCGTGCCGTCTCCCGCGATGGTCGAGATGACGCCGGCGGGCGTCACTTTACGGATGCGGCAGTTTCCCGTGTCGGCGATATAGAGGTTTCCCGCCGCATCCACGGCCACGGCGCGCGGAAATGAGAGCTGCGCCGACGTGGCTTGCAGGTCATCTCCAAAGTAGCCCTCGACGCCCGTTCCGGCTACGGTCGTGATGATGCCATTGGCGATCTCGCGCACGCGGTGGTTCCGGCTGTCGGCCGCGTAGATGTTCCCGTGCGCATCCACCGCTACGCCGTAGACCGTATCGATCTGCGCGGCCACGGCGGAGGCCTTGTCGCCGGAAAAGCCGGCGCTCCCGTTTCCTGCAACGGTTGCGATGGTCTGCGCGGAACTTGGCAGTACCGCGAAAAGCCCCATGAGCATGGAGCCGGCAACGCTGAGATTCTTCAATAGCCGCATGACTCTCCTTCGAACTGCCATTATACCTTCTCAGCCACGAAGAATCGGATTAACGCCTATTAGTACTCTTATTTCTGAATTGGTCGAACCGCTTCCTGACGGTCGCGGCCCGAAACCGAGCCGCGACCGTCAGGAAGCGATTGGTCCCCCGCGCAAGCGCTCGACCGACGCTGCCAGGCACCCCCCGTTGCAGCGTCCGCTTTGCCGCGCCTCGCAAGCCGCGCACTCGCGGAACACGCCCAGTCGCCGGTACCCGGAGAGCCTTGCGGTGAACCGGCCGCGCAAGGCTTCCGCGTTCTCAACCTCCGGCAGCGGCTCGCGAGCCAGCAGGGCCAGCGGGAAGCAGGAGACCACGCACCCATCCGGGAGGATGTCGAGAATCGGAGAGCAGCACGAGCCGATACCGCCGGCCGCCGGCCCGAGCGCATCCGCAAAACCTGGCGGGAACATGCACGGCACAAATCCGCAATCGAAGGACGGCTCGACCGCCGCCGCCCGCGCCGCTTCCAGAAACCTGGCCAGCCGCGTCCCCACCGCCTGGTAGCGCAGCGGATGTAGAAAGCGGTTCGAGGCGTCCGCCGCAGGGTGAGCCAACCCGAAACGAATGCGCGGCGAAATGCGGTGCTGGCGGATTAAATCAAGCAGTAGAGAGGGCTCGAACGCCGGGGTGTTGATGTTGAAGCTCAGCGCCGCGCGGTTTCCCAGACGGGCAAAAGCTTCCTGCTGCCCCGCATCTCCCGGCGAGGTATTGATCGCCACCGTCACGCGCTCGGCCGGATGGCTTTCCAGGCAGCGCAGGGCCGGCTCCGGCATCACTCCGTTCGAGAACACCTGCACCCGCAATCCACGCTCGAGCGCCAGCTCCACCAGGCGCGGGAACTCCGGGTGCAGAGTCGGTTCGCCGCCCAGCAGGCGCGCCTCGCCGATGCCGGAGCGTTCCAGGAAGTCGAGCGCCTTTTGGAATGTCCCGACGCTCATGTGCCCGGCGCCGGAGCGCCTTTCCGCGGCGGCGAAGCAGTACGCGCAATCGCGGTTGCACGCGGTGGTGAGGGAGATGTTAGCCACGCGTCACCAGCCCCGCATCCCGGAGCGCTGCCACCGTTTCCAGCACCAGCGCCTGCGCGGCCGCCGGAGTGAGCGAGGCGATGGCGCACAAATTCGCGCAGATCTGCTGGTCGGGTTCACCGCGCGTCAGGAAGTCCCAGATGGCCGCCTGCGGATAGCCCAGCGTGGTGGCCGCGCCCGTGGCGCAGTCGATCAGCACGACTCCGCCCGTCTCCACCGCCCACCTCACGTGTTCCGCCGCCCGGTATTCACTCATGCCTCTTCCAGCCGGTCGGACGGTCGCACCGCCAGACGCCGCATCTCCGCTTGGTCCAGCGCGAATTCATCGGCCATCGACTCCAGGCCCAGCCCGTCGAGCAGCGAACAGGCCGTGATCAGCCGGGTCTGGATGCAAAAATCGTCATAGGCGGGCGAGCAGCCAGGGAAGGAGTGATTCACGTGGCAGCCGCCCGCGCACGACCACCGGCAGAAGCAATTCTCGCAACGCGGTTTGCCGGCGGCAAGCTGCCGGACGCGGTGGACATCTTCCTCCGGCAGTTCCATATCGCCGCCGGCGCCCAGCCGCCCCAGATTGAGATCGAGGCCGCGCGCTTGCCACTCGCGCTCCAGCAGATAACAGGCGCTCACCCGTCCATCGGGGTGGAGAATCAGAGTGTCATTGCCCACCGGGCAGAAGCTGATGCGCGGCTCCCGGGTGACGGCGGCCGCGTAGACCGGCTCCACGCCGCGTCCGCAAGCCGCGCGGCGAGCCTTCCAAAACTGCGCGGCGAAGGTATAGGGATCCGGCGGGTTCAGCCCGGCCAGTTCGGATTCCGGCGTCGGCTGGAGCGTCTCGAAATCGATGGAAGAAGGCCGGAACTCTTCCGAGAACCAGTCCACCGTCTCGGCCAGTTGGTCGACGTTGTCCCGCGCCACGCAAACGCGAAAGCAGACCTCGGCGGGCGAGGCGCTGAGCACGCGCGCGGTGCCCGCTACCTGGTCGAAGCTGCCGCGCCCGGCGGCCGCGGGCCGATGGCGATCCTGCACCGCGCGAAAACCGTCGAAGGAAAGCACCACGGTGTCGAAGTAGTCGCCCACCCAGTTGGCGCGCGCTTCGCTGTAGACGCCGTTGGTGGCCACCTCCAGGTTCGGCAGCAGGCCCTTTTCCGCAGCCACGGCTCGCGTGCGGTGCACGGCGACATCGACGACGCCGGGCACGGCAAAAGGTTCGCCGCCAAAAAAATGAACGTCGAGCGTTCTTCGCCCGTTGCGCGCGGCGAAATCCGCCATCCAGTCCACCCCGGCCGCGGCCAGGCGCGGATCCATCCGCTCACCGTGCGAGGTGGCGCCGAATCCGCAATAGGCGCAAGAGAGGTTGCAGGCGCGGGTCGGAACCAGCCCCAGAAACTGCGGGTGGACGGGCCCCTCGCGAGGGCGCGGCTCGGGCTCCGGCTCCCCGGCCACCGCCGTGCGCAACTCCTCGGGGAACTCCTGGAGCGCCGCCCCGTTCACCAGAGCCGCCACTCCGTGGAGCGGCGCATACACCAGCCACTTGTCGAACACCGGAACCGCGAACAGGCGCGATGCCATTAACAGGCCCTCTGGTGCGGTTGGCCGCACGACGGGCAGGCCGGCCCAGACGGTTCGTGCCAAAACAGGCCGCCCGAAGCCGCAATCTTTTCCAGAATCTGGTCTTTGGTCAGCTCGCGGATCACGTGGCAGCGGGCCGAACCTTTGAACTCGCCGCCGCCGGTGGCGACCATCCACTTGTAATAGCAGTCGCCGCCGCAGCTCCACTTGGCGAAGCAGCCCCGGCAGTGCGCGCGGTTTTCCACGGTCTGGCTGCGCAAATGGTGGAGCGCCGCATGGTCGAACTCGTACCCGTGACCATTGGCCGCCGGCCGGCCGTAGAAAAACACCCCCGCCCAAGGGTTATCTTCACCAAAGGCCTCAAAACAGGCCGTAACATTGCCGTCGGCCGAGAGACAAAAGTTGTCCTGCGAGACTCCGCAAAAGTGACTCGTGAGCGTGCCCGCGCGCGCGCCCGAGAAATGCACTGTGCGTCCGTGCGCCGTCGCGCGCGCGCCGGCGGCGCGATAGGCCTCAATGAACTCGTCCGATTCCGCAAAGGCCGCGGACGCGCCCCGGCCCAACGGGTACACCGGCTCGATGTGGACGGAAGCGGGATGGAACTCCGAGCAGAGGAACTCCACCGACTCGGGCAGCGTGGAGATATGCTCCGCGGTCACCGTCAGCCGCACGCCGTAAGAGAATTTCGCCGCATCGAAACGCCGCAGAGTGTGAATCACCCGGTCGCTCGACCCCTCTCCGGAAGCCGTCAGCCGGCACTGGTCGTGAACCTGTGGCAACCCGTCGCAGGACAAGCTGACGCCTCCCAGGTGCGCCACGATCCAGTCGATCCGCTCATCGCTGAGCACGCCGTTGGTGGCCAGCGAGGAACGCAGTTCCAACTTCAGCTCCGCCGCTTTCTGGCGCGCGTAGTCGAACGACTCCGTAAGGACGGACCAGTTCACCGTCGGCTCGCCCCCGCCGTGGTACCCCACTTCAAAGTACGGCGACCGCCGTCCGAGGGCATTGGCGGCGGCGAAGTCGATTCCGCGCCTGGCCGTCTCGATGGTCATGAACTTCGGCGCACCATTGCCGGCGGAAGCGTAGCAGTAGGTGCAACGCAGATTGCACGCCGTGGTCAGCAACAGAGTGACCGAGACTGGTTGGGGGTCGCCACTGGCCGCGGCAGTGGGTGGGCTCACGGGCGCCGCATCCACGATCTCGAGCGCGCGCAACAGTCGCACGAGCGACCCATCCGGGTCCGCCGGCGCATCGAATACACCCCTCTCAAGCTGCGCGAGGAACTCCACCACTTGCGCGTTGGCCACGAACGCCGAGCGCCGCGCGGGAGCGTAGACGATGTATTTCGCATCCTCCAGCGGAATGCTGAGTACTTCCGCCGAGAGCACGGGCGGGGCCTCGCCCGCCGCACCGTCTTGACCGTCTCGAACGCCGGCGCTCACTGTGGTTTGTTCCTTCCCCGGGATTTCCATTTTGGCGCCCGGCTTGAGGCCAGTATAACCCGCCTCCTGCCTGCCGCGCCCAGCGGCCATGAAGGGATGCGACGCTGGAGCCGAGGGGCGTGGCTCAGCGTCCCCGTTCCACCCGGAAGCTGTAGCCCCCTACCAGCTCCGTGGTCCTGTCGGCAGCCGCATGGCTCAACCGCACCACATATTGACCCTCGCGCAATCGGCTGGAGGGGAGACTCACGAAGACGGCGCGCCTGCCAGGTCCGACGGTTTGTGCCTTGAGTCCGTCGATCTGCTCTACCCTGACACCTTCCGCGGTCTGGATCGCAGCACTCAGCCCTTCGATCTTGCCGTCTTCGAGATCGAGTTGGAGGCGAATGGTGTATTCACCCGCGGGAATGACCACGCGGTTCTCTTCGCCGCCGCTCCGTTCTATCGGCGCCAGGACGAAAGCCAGGATCGGCGCGGCCGGCTGGGGCGCCGGACTCTTCACCGCGGGCTGCGGATGTGATACGGTTGCCTGCCGGCCGGGCGTGCTGGCGCGCTTCGCATACTGGAAGTAGATGAGCGGCCCAACCAGCATCACCACGGCCGCTGCCGCCAGCGCCATCCGCGCTGCTGGCGCCCGAACCGGAAGGAAACCCTGCACGGCCTCCCACCAGGCGTGCCGCGGAGGTGCGCTGGCTTCCCGCGCAGCCAGCCTGCGTAGCGCCTCGGCAAACTCCACCTTCCGCCGCTGCTCGGCGGAATCTTGAGCCCGGCGAGCGAGGCGCTCCCGCTCGTCCGGAGGCAATTGCGCCCGGACGTAGGAGTCGATCATGTGGTCTTCGAGCATCAGCAGGCGCTCGTGGAGCTGGTTGTCGGCGAAGTACATCTCCTCCACGCGATCGCGTTCCGCCTCGGCCAGTTCTCGACGAAGATATCGAATCAATAGGTCGTCGCTCTCGGATTCCCTTTGCACGTGGCCCTCAATTCTTCAGTGAACGATCTGCGATTCCGTTACCGGTCCTCCGTGGTTTCATCCAACTTCCTGGCTACACAATCTTCCAACTGACGCCTGATGCGGTAGGCGCGGACCCGCAAGGCGGTGGGGGCGATCCCCATGCTTGAGGCAATTCGCCGTTTGTCTTCAATCTTTTGGCCTTTTTCGTGCAAGTAATAGTTTAGGATCAGAGCGCGCTCGGTCCGCGGGAGCAGCTCCATGCAGCCATCGAGGAGCTGCAACTGCCGCTCCCCACCCCCCGGCGGAGGTTCGGGCGGCGGCGGTCCCGGCGGTTCCCTCCTGTGAGCCTCCGACGCCACCCGGCGCGCGAAGGCCAGGACGTATGGGATCACCTCGTGGATTTCCTCCTCGCCCTGCTTCCGGATGACGCGATCGATGGTTTCATCGGCCAGGTCTTCGGCCTCCGGACAGTCGCGGTATCGAAAAAAGGTGATCAGTTTGCGGCGAAGCGCCTCGTATTTCTTGCCGGCCTCTTCCCGGTCGAGGTCCAGGCGGGCGAGGAACCGGTCAAACGGTTCCTGGGTCAGAACGAATTGGGCTTTCCGGCTCACCCCTGGCCAAGATTATATATTGGTTGCACGGATCCCGGCATCCCGTTTCGTGGCCACCTCCGCCGGCGCGTCCCCGGCCTGCGCGCTGGCGCACGAGCCGGCGCAACGGCCGGCATCCGCGCATGAAGAGGTTGTATCCTTAGGCGCGAGAGATCCAGGTCTTATAATCTGAGTATCGGGTGAGGATACGATGCCAGAAACTACAACAGTTCTCGGCGGAATGCTAATGGTCCTCTCGCTGGTCTCCGCCGGATCCGCCCAGACCAGCAGCATGATCGGGAGCTTGGAACCCGGCAAACCTATCGAAAGGGAGCTGGCCGGCGGCCAGACTCATGAGTATCGAATCGAGCTCCCGGCCAGCCAGTACTTCCACGTGGTGGTGGACCAGCGAGGCATCGACGTGGTGGTGGCGCTGTTGGGGCCGGATGGCAAAGAGATTCTCGAGGTGGACGCTCCCAACGGGGCATGGGGTCCGGAGTCTCTTGCGGTGGTAGTGGATACTGCCGGCACCTACCGGGTGGCAGTTCGTTCGCTCGAAAAGAACGTGCCTGCGGGGAAATACGAAATCCGCGTTGCGGAACTGCGGACGGCGACGGAACAGGACCGCAAGCTCATTCAGGCGCAAGCCGCTGTGGCTGAAGGCAAGGCGCTGCTGGAAAAGCCTGCGGCCGCTTCGCTCAAGCGCGCACTGGAGAAAGGCGGAGAGGCGCTGGCTCAATTCAGGGCCGCGGGCGATGAGTCCGAAGAGGTTGGCGCCCTGGATCTGCTGGCCACGGCGAACTGGATGTCGGGCAACGCCAAGGAAGCGCTGGAACAAATGGAACAGTTGGTGGCGCTGCTGAGGAAACTCGACAAGCCGGCGGATCTCGCTGCCGCGCTGAACAATCTCACCATCCTGTATTCCACCCTGGGCATGCCGGAACGAGCGCTCGATACTTCCCGCGAGGCCCTCGATCTGGTTCGAAAGTTGCGCAACAGAAGCGGCGAGGCCTTCGTGCTTGGCAGCATCGGCATTATCTATCTCGCTCTCGGCGAGTACGAGAAGGCGCTTGAGTACTTTGAACAGGCATTGCCGCTGGACAAGGAGCTCAACCCGGCCGCCTATCCCACCACGCTGAGCAATCTCGGTTCTGTCTACGCCGCGCTCGGCGACCACCAGAAGGCTGAGGAGTACTTTGAGCAGGCGCTTTCAATTCACCACCAGACGAAGAACCGCAATGAGGCGGGCGACTTGAACTCGCTCGGGTGGGAGTACAGGGAAACCGGCCAGAAGCAGAGGGCGCTGGATTGCTTTCAGCAGGCGTTGGTGCTTGCGCAGGCCACCGGGGCACGCGAAACCGAGACGTCGGTTCTTCACAACCTCGGCGCGTACTACTCCGATCAGGAGGACTATGCCAAGGCCCTTGAATACTTCTCGAAGGCTCTTGCCAACGAAAGGCAGATTGGAGCGCGCAACGGCGAAGCGTCAACCCTGAACTCACTCGGGCTCGTGCATTTGTACCTCCGCGACTTCAAGAGCGCAGCCGAGCGATTCGACGAAGGATTGAAGCTCGCCCGTAGCCTGGGGGACCGGCGAATCGAGGAGAGGCTCCTCTACAATTCAGGCCATCTCGCGCTCCGTCAAGACGATCTTCCACAAGCGCGCACTCAGTTCGAAGCGGCGCTGGCGGTGGCCGAAGGGCTGCGCTACGGCGTGGCGCGTCAGGAACTGCGAGCGTCTTTCTTCTCCACCGTTCAGGACGCGTTCAAGTCGTACATCTGGACGTTGATGGCGCTTGACAAAGCGCGGCCCAACGAAGGGTTCGACGCCTTGGCCCTGGAGGCCGCCGAGCGTGGGCGCGCCCGCAGCCTTCTGGAAATGCTTCGAGAAGCCCGCGTGGACATCCGGCGCGGAGTGGATGGCTCGCTGCGGGAACGGGAAGCTTCGCTGCTCCGGCAGATCGACGACCGCGCACAACGCTCCATCCAGCTCGCCAGCTCGGGGCGTGATCCGAAGCAACTGGAAGCTCTTCGCCAGGAGATCTCCGGGCTCGAAAACGAGCACCAGCAAGTGCAGGCGGCGATTCGCAAAAGCAGCCCCGGCTATAGCGCGCTGATGCAGCCGCAACCGCTCGCCCTGGCCGCGATTCAACGTGAGGCGATTGATTCGGACACGCTGCTGCTGGAGTACTCTCTGAGCAAGACCCACAGTTTCCTCTGGGTGGTCGCGCCCGGGGCTCTTCACAGCTTCGCGCTCCCGCCGGAGGAAGAGATTGAGACCGCCGCGCGGCGCTTTTACGCGCTGCTTACGGCGCGCAACCAGCGGCCGCCAGGTGAGACGGAACAGGCGCGCCGGGCGCGCATCCGGAAGGCGGACGCGGAGGTCCCGGTGGCCGCGGCCGGGCTGAGCAAGATGATTCTGGAGCCGGCCGCGCAACTCCTGACCGGAAAAAGACTGGTGGTGATCGCGGACGGCGCGCTGGAATACATCCCGTTCGAGGCGCTGGCCGACCCCTCAAAAAGCGTCTACGTTCCACTGCTGGTGGGGCACGAAATCGTGCGCGAGCCATCGGCATCCGTGCTGGCGATCCAGCGGCGGGAGACGATCGGCCGCCAGCCGGCCCCGCGAAGTGTCGCGGTTCTCGCCGACCCGGTATTCGATTCGGCCGATCCCCGCGTGACCGGACACAGCCCATCCGCGCCGCTGAGCGACCGCACCCTGGAGCGGGCCGCTACCGGCGCGGGCGCGCTCAACTCGAGCCTCCGGCTTCCGCGGCTCCCATTTACGCGCGATGAAGCCGCGGCGGTGCTCTCGTTCGCCCGCGGCGCGGACGGCCGGAAAGCCTTGGATTTCGATGCCAACCTCGACTTGGCAATGAGTCCGGAGTTGCGCGACTATCGGATTGTTCACTTCGCCACCCATGGGTTGTTTCTTCCGGATAATCCTTCACTCAGTGGCCTGGTGTTCAGCCTGGTGGATCGCCAGGGCAAGCCCGTTCGCGGATTCCTCAGGCTCGAGGACATCTACAACCTCGATTTGCCGGCCGAGCTGGTGGTGCTCAGCGCGTGCCAGACGGCTCTGGGGAAGGAAATGAAGGGGGAGGGAATTGTCGGGCTTACCCGTGGATTCATGTATGCGGGTTCCCGGCGCGTGGTAGCCAGCCTTTGGAAAGTGGACGACTTCGCCACCGCGGCGCTCATGAAGCGGTTCTATGGAGGCATGTTGACCGGCGGACATCCCGGCGCGGCGGCACTCCGTGAAGCGAAGATTTCCCTCTTCCGGCAAAAGACCTGGTCCGCGCCGTATTTCTGGGCGGCATTCATCGTCCAGGGCGAGTGGAAATGATGGGAAGATGTGGCGGCGGCCGCGGAGGACCAGTAACGAATTTGAAAATCGATCACTGAAGAATTGAGGACCACCGATCGATTTTCACTTCAAAAGGAACATATCATGCGGGTTTCTCGTGCAATCTCATCCTGGGCTGGTGTTCTCGCCCTTACGGCCATGCCCCTTCTGGCTCAAGAGGCTATGCGACCCGTGCTGCCGCGCATCACTCAAGCCATCGACGAAACCGAACTCGTCCCTCTCAGGGGCAACACCCACCCACTGGCGCAAGCGGCATATGACCAGGGAGTGGCGCCGCCGGATCTCCCCATGGAGCGTATCCTGTTGCTCCTGCGCCGCGGCCCCGAGCAGGAAGCCGCTCTGCGGCAATTTCTTGAGGAGCAGCAAAATTTTGCCTCGGTCAACTACCACCATTGGTTGACGCCAGAACAGTTTGGCGACCAGTTTGGCCCCGCGCCGGAAGACACGGACAGAATTACAGGCTGGCTGAAGTCACAGGGATTTCGGGTGGATGGCGTGGCGAATGGCCGTAACGTGGTGGAGTTCTCCGGTACCGCCGCGCAAGTGGAGCGCGCGTTGCACACCCCGATCCACAGCTACTTCGTAGACGGCGAACAACACTGGGCGAACGCGCGGGACCCGCAAATTCCAGCGGCTCTTTCCCCGGTCGTGGCTGGAATTGCGTCGCTCCACAATTTCCCCACGAAAGCCATGCATCACCGCGCTGGCGCGTTTCGGAAAGCACCCGGAGACGGTGCATGGGAGCCTGCCGGCCTCGCGCCGGAGTACACGCTGATGGTCAGCGGGATGATAGAGGGACTGGTGGGACCATATGATTTTGCCACCATCTACAACCTGCTGCCGCTTTGGAACGCGGGCCTGGATGGCACTGGGCAGCGCATTGCGGTCGCTGGCCGGAGCAACATCGCGCTTCAGGATGTGCGCAACTTTCGCTCCGTGTTCGGCCTCCCAGCCCAAGATCCCACCATCACATTGAACGGTGCCGACCCAGGCACTGCCAACATTGACGATGAGTTTGAGAACGTTTCCGACGTCGAATGGGCAGGCGCCATCGCTAAGGGAGCGGCCATCAACCTGGTGGTTTCGAAGTCGACAACGGCTACCGACGGCAGCGCTCTCTCGGCACAGTACATCGTCACGAATAATCTGGCTCCGGTGTTGAATTTCAGTTACGGAAAATGTGAGATGCTCATGACCACGGCGCTGAGCCAGTTTTACAACAACTTGTGGCAGCAGGCCGCGGCGCAAGGGATCACCGTGGTGGTTTCCTCCGGGGACGGTGGTTCGGCAACTTGCGATCAAAACGGCAGTGCCGCTCTGTTTGGCCTGCAAGTGAACGGCATCGCTTCGACTCCTTATAACGTTGCCATTGGCGGCACCGATTTCAGCGATTTTTCCAGCCAAACCTCAAGCTCGTATTGGAATTCCAACAACACCCCGGGTACCCTCGAATCGGCCAAATCGTATGTTCCCGAAATGGCCTGGAACGACAGTTGCGCCAGCCCCGAAGCGCTTTCTTTTTTCGGGCCATCGGCGGGAGTTTCGAGCGCGGAGGCCTTGTGCAACAGTTCTTTCATGAAGCAAATGCCCCTGCTAAGCGTTTCGGGCGGCGGCGGTGGGGCCAGCAGCTTGTATTCCAAGCCCTCCTGGCAGAGCGGTGTGGGTGGAATCCCCTCGGATGGCCATCGTGACCTGCCTGACGTGTCGCTCTTTGCGGGCGATGGAATCTGGCTGCATTACTATCCGGTGTGCCAGGCGGACAACGGTGGCCCATGCAACCCATCGGGTCCCAGCGGATTGGTCGCAACGGGCGGTGGAGGCACCTCTTTTGGCGCACCTGCCTTCTCCGGCATTATGGCGTTGGTCAACCAGAAGATTGGCTCCAGCCAGGGGCTGGCGAATCCCACGCTCTACCAGCTTGCTTCGGCCGAATATGGCAGTTCGAGCAGCCCGAACTCGGCCAACCTGCAGGCGTGTAACGCGTCCAGGCCGCCGGCATCGGGTAACGCTTGCGTCTTCTACGATGTGACTGCGGGCAATATCGACGTCCCTTGCCTGAATGGACTTCTGAACTGTTACGCCAGCAACCCTTCCGACTTGTATGGGCTTCTTTCGACCTCCAGCACTTCTCTGGTTCCGGCTTACGCCGCCGGCACCGGCTATGACCTCGCCACCGGCCTCGGCTCGTTCAACGCCGCGAACCTGGTCAACCAGTGGCCTGCGCCTCAGCCTCCCGCCCTGAGCGTCGGCAAAGCGCACACCGGGAACTTCAGCCAGGGGCTGACAAATGCCAGATACACGGTGACGGTTTCCAATGGCGCCTCGGCAGGGCCGACCAGTGGAGCTGTCACTGTGACTGAGAACCCACCCACCGGGCTTACGGTTGTTTCAATGGCTGGCTCCGGATGGAGTTGTGTAGGCAGCACATGCACTCGCAGTGATGTTCTGAGCCCCGGCGCCAGCTACCCGGCGATCACGGTGACGGTGAACGTGGCGTCGAACGCGCCATCGCAGGTCACCAACCAGGTAACCGTTTCGGGCGGCGGCTCCGGCTCATCCACGGCCAGTGATGTCACTGTCATTGGTGTTGTTGTGCCGCCCGTTTTGAGCATCGGCAAAGCCCACACAGGGAACTTCAGCCAGGGGCAGACGAATGCCAGATACACGGTGACGGTTTCCAATGGCGCCTCGGCAGGGCCGACCAGTGGAGCTGTCACTGTGACTGAGAACCCACCCACCGGGCTGGCGCTGGCTTTGATGGCTGGCTCCGGATGGAGTTGTGTGGGCAGCACATGCACTCGCAGCGATGTTCTGAACCCCGGTTCCAGCTACCCGGCGATCACCGTGACGGTGAACGTGGCGTCGAACGCGCCATCGCAGGTTACCAACCAGGTGACCGTTTCGGGCGGCGGCTCCGTCTCGGCCACGGCCAGTGATCCCACTAACATCGCGATTCACGTCCTGATCCCTACAACGACGGCGGTGACAGCCAGTCCGAACACCATTGCCACGACGGCATCCACCACTTTGACCGCGACTGTCACGGCCGCGAGCGGCACGCCCACGGGCACCGTAGCCTTCAATGTGGGCAGCACGGTACTGAACTCGGCAACGCTGACGGTAACCGGGGGCACCGCGCAGGCGACGGTGATCGTTAATGGGAGCCAGCTTGCCGTGGGCGGCAACAGCATAACCGCGTCCTATGGCGGGGACGCCAACTACGGCGGCTCGTCGTCGTCGCCAGTGATCGTCACGGTCACGCAGCCCACACTCACCGCGTCGGGTTTCACGATCACCACGGTGGCCGGCAATGGCACTGCCGGCTCCACTGGAGACTTTGGGCCCGCGGCCTCGGCGGAGTTGAACGGGCCCGAGGGAGTCGCCATGGACAGCGCGGGCAACCTCTTCATTGCGGACTACTACAACAACCGCGTCCGGAAGGTGACGCCCACGGGCACAATCACCACGGTGGCCGGCACTGGGGCTGACGGCTCCGGTGGAGACCTTGGGCCCGCGACCTCGGCGCAGTTCTCGCATCCCACGGGCGTCGCCGTGGACAATGCCGGCAACCTCTTCATTGCGGACTATATGAACAACCGCATCCGGAAGGTGACGCCCGGAGGCACGATCAGCACCGTAGCCGGCAATGGGATCGAAGGCTACAATGGAGACAATATTCCGGCGACTTCGGCGGAGTTGTGGCTGCCCATTGGCGTCGCTGTGGACGGGGCGGGCAACCTCTTCATTGCGGAGCTCACCGGCTATCGCATCCGGAAGGTGACGCCCGCGGGCACCATCAGTACGGTGGCCGGCAATGGCTCCCCCGGCTACAACGATGGGCCCGCGACCTCGGCGGGGTTGAACTTTCCTAGAGGCGTCGCGGTGGACGGGGCGGGCAATATCTTCATCGCCGACCGGGGCAACAATTTCATCCGGAAGGTGACGCCCGCGGGCATGATGAGCAGGGTGGCCGGCAATGGGAATCAAGGCTTCAGTGGAGACGGTGGGCCCGCGACCTCGGCCGCGCTGAACTCGCCCAGCGGCGTCGCTGTGGACGCGGCCGGCAACCTTTTCATTGCGGACGCAGGCAACAACCTCATCCGGAAGGTAACCCCCGACGGCACCATCAGCACCGTGGCCGGCAATCGCAATTCCACTTCCGGTGGAGACGGTGGGCTTGCGACCTCGGCGGGAATCTCCTCTCCTCCTGGCGTCATCGTGGACAACGCCGGCAACCTCTTCATCGCGGACTTCGGCAACAATAAGATCCGGAAGCTGACGCCTATTGTGAACATCACCTCCGTGACTAACGGCGCCAGCTTTCAGAACGGTTTTGCATCCGCTACCTGGGTTTCCATCTTTGGTGCCAACCTTTCCCAGACCACTCGAGGCTGGCAAAACAGCGATATCGTAAACGGGCTGCTGCCAACTTCCTTGAGCGGGGTATCGGTTACGATCAACGGCCTGCCCGCTTACGTCGAGTACATCAGCCCCACGCAGATCAACGTACTGGCTCCCGACGATGCGACGGTCGGCGCGGTCCAGGTTCAGGTGACCACGGCACAGGGCAGCAGCAACATCTTCACGGCGCAGAAACAGCAATTCGCGCCGGCGTTCTTCACCATGGGTGGCACTTACGCGGCGGCACAGCACGCGGATTACAGTTACGTGGGCAAACCTGGTTTGCTCGCCGGCGCGACAAGCCAACCCGCCAAGCCGGGCGAAACCATCTTAATCTACGGGACGGGCTTTGGCCCCACAAACCCGCCGCTTCCTTCGGCTCAACTGGTCACCACGCCGGTCGTACTGGCGAATTCCGTCCAGTTCACCATCGAGGGCGTGGTGGCGCACGTGGGCTACGCTGGTCTGGTTGAGGCGGGGCTATACCAATTCAACGTGATGGTGCCGAACGTTCCGAGCGGAGACGCGGCCGTGGTGGCTCAGATCGGAGGAGTTCAGACGCAGACGGGAGTCCTAATTACCATTGAGGGTTCCCCTACCCCGCCGCCCCAGATCACATCCCTGAATCCTGCGAGCGGGCAGGTGGGAACTGCCGTGGCCCTGACAATTAACGGCAGCAACCTCTCCGGCGTGACGGCGGTGCAGTTCTCCCCGTCCACCGGTGTCACGGTGAGCAACGTGAATGCGACCGCAACGCAGGTCACCGCCAACGTGGCCATCGCCGCCGGCGCGGCCGCCGGATCGCGAACTGTCTCCGTCTCGTCCCCGGCCGGCAGTTCCAATTCGGTGGGCTTCACTGTCCAGTCAGGACCGGGTCCCTATGACGGCCAATGGAGCGGATCGACTTCTCAGGGCAAGTCGTTTTCCATGACAATCGCAAACAACGCCCTCACAGTCTACTCCTATGGTGTCAACTATCCGAACCTCGGATCGAATTGTCCTACCGGATCCACCACGACGGTGTACACGTCCTCCTCCATAACGGGAAGTTCCTTCTCTGCCGACTCGATTTCCGGAACGTTCCAGTCGGCGACACAGGCCAGTGGAACCCTGAACTGGGCATTGATCATTCAGCAGCCGGGCTGCTACGCGACTGGCTCAGTTACATGGCAGGCGACCAAGAACTAGTGGTCTGCGAACGCGAATGATGCACCTTACCCAACGCGCCGTGGCAACCCAAAAGGTCGCTCCACGGATCGGGAGTGGATAGGGCGCATTTCTTGCGCCGCACTATACTAGTTGAGAGACGCGGCAGCGCGTCAGGCGACTGGCAACTCTTCAGACAGGTCGCCGGACTGATCCGCCGAGATGCCGTGAAGCATCTGCAGAGTCTCCACTATGCCCTCCACCAGCTCTTCGTTCTGGGAGAGGGAGGCGCGCACGGAGCCGATGGCCGCGGAATGCGACTCCAGGGTGTTCTCGATGGAGCGGGAATCCTTCGCCACCGTCTCATGCAACTCATGCAAGGCGGCGGTGGACTCGCGCAAGGTCTTCAACTCCTGTTCGATCTTGGCAAGCCGCGCCGGCAGTACTCCCGCGTCCTGTTTCGCTTCGGCAATTCGCCTCAGCCCGGAAAGGGGCTGCGAGCGCTCCTGCTTCGGCGCCGATTGCACGTCCCGCTCCAAGCCGGCAGGCTCGCCCGCGATTCCTTGGGCTTGGTCCTTGCTGTGGAACCGCAGTTCCAAGCCGGCACCCGTCAGAATGATCATGGGTGCCGCAGTACCATGCCGATCTCCGCTGAGGCGGATCTTCCCTACCGCTTCGGAAAACCCAACCAGGCACTGCAGGGCTTCAACGAATGACATTGACGCCTCCGGCAGGCGTTCTGAAGGCTCTTTTGAAACAGTCTGCTTGTCCGTCTCGCACATACTCGTTCAACTCCAGTCTCCCGGTTCTGCCCCTGGCAGTCAAGCTCAGTAATGGTATTGGTGGTTTTGTGCGTACCATGCTACCGGTACTGGAACTTTCAGAGCAGCGTCATATTGCCTGCAAAGTCAATATAATGAAGGGAACGTGGGGAAATTCTTCGTTCAAAACTTCGGTTGCCGGGCTACGCAAGCGGATGGCGCCGCGATCGAGGCCTTGCTCGCGGCCAAAGGTTTGGAAGCGGTCGAGGTGCGCGTGGGCGCGGACCTGGTCGTCCTGAACACTTGCACGGTTACCTCTACCGCGGATGATGAAGTGAGGCAAACCATCCGGCGCGTCCATCGCGAGAACCCCGCGGCGCGCATATTGGTGACGGGCTGCTATGCGCAGCGCGCGCCTGAGGAACTGGCATTGCTGGCGGGCGTCGAGTGGGTGGTGGGGAACTCGCACAAGTCGCAGATCGCGGAGTTGGTGACGGTTGCGCCTTACCACGGCAACATCTACGTCGGCGACATCTTCGCGCAGCACGATTTTCTGGCGGCTCCGGTGGAAGACGCCGCGGGCGATCGGACGCGTCCCAACCTCAAGATTCAGGACGGATGCAACAACCGGTGCTCGTTCTGCATCATTCCGTTTGTGCGGGGGCGCAGCCGCAGCGCGCCGGCGGAGCGGGTGGTGGAGCAGGTGCGGGGCCTCGCGGCGCGGTATCGCGAAATCGTGCTGAGCGGCATAAACCTGGGACGCTGGGGCCGGGAGCCGGGGAGTACCATGCGCCTGGCCGGCCTGATCCGGCTGCTGCTGGCCGAAACCGGCGTGGAACGGCTGCGGCTGAGCTCGGTGGAACCGATGGATTTTTCCGACGACCTGCTGGGCGTGATGGCCGAATCCTCGCGCATGGCCAAGCACGTACATGCGCCGTTGCAGACGGGCTCGGACCGGATTCTGCGCCGCATGCACCGCAAGTACCGGCCGCGGCATTACGCGGACCGCATACTCAAAGCGCGGGCGCTGATGCCGGATGCGGCCATCGGCGCGGATGCGATGGTGGGATTTCCGGGCGAAACCGAGGCCGATTTCGAAGAGAGCCGGCGGTTCATTGCAGACCTGCCGTTCACCTATTTACACGTGTTCACTTATTCGGAGCGGCCGGGGACGCCGGCGGCGGAAGATCCGGATGCGGTGCCCATGGCGGTGCGCAAGGAACGCAACCGCGCGCTGCGTGAGCTGGCGGCGGCGAAGAATCGCGCGTTTCGCGAGAGCATGGTGGGGAAGACGCTTTCCGCGGTGACCCTGCACGAAGCGGGGATGGCGTTGACCGAAAATTATCTGAAGGTGGAACTGGCCCAGGAGCGCGAGCCGAACCGGATTGTGGATTTGGAGATCGGAGGAGTGGTGAATGGAGGGTTGAGCGAGGTTACATCCGAGAGCGGATTTACATCTCGCGGCGCCCTTCCATGGCCTTCGACATCGTGACTTCGTCGGCGAATTCCAGGTCGCTGCCGACGGGGACGCCCATGGCGATGCGGCTCACCTTGACGCCGAGGGGCTTCAACAGGCGCGCCAGATACACGGCGGTGGCTTCGCCTTCCACCGTGGGGTTGGTGGCCACGATCACTTCCTGGATCTCACCAAGGCCGATGCGCTCCACCAGGCCCTTGATCTTGAGCGACTCGGGGCCGATGCCGCGCAGCGGCGAGAGCGCGCCGTGGAGCACGTGGTAGCGGCCATCGTATTGGCGCGTGGTTTCGATGCCAATGATGTTGGTCGGCTCCTCGACCACGCACACTACTTTCGAATCGCGAGCGGCATCGCGGCAGTAGAGGCACACGTCGCTGTCGCTGATGTTGTTGCAGAGCCGGCAGAGACCCAGCTTGTCCTTAACGTCGAGGAGGGCTTGCGCGAGATGTTGCGCGTCTTCGCGGCCGGCGCGCAGCACGTGGAAGGCGATGCGCTGCGCGGATTTCTGGCCGATGCCGGGCAGGTGTTTCAGCGCGTCGATGAGACGGGCCAGGGGTTCGGCGAAGTCGGGCATCGCTAGAACAGACCCGGTGGCAGGCCCATGCCGCCGAGCATGCCGCCCATCTTCTGCTGGACTTCGCCATCGACCTTCTTGACGGCTTCGTTGCAGGCGGCTACGACCATGTCCTGCAACATCTCGACGTCGCCCGCGACTTCGGGGTCGATCTTGACTTTGAGCAGGTTCTTCTGGCCGTCCATCTGCACGGTGACCATGCCGCCGCCGGCGGAGGCTTCGACCCGGATCTGGGCGACCTCCTGCTGGAGCTTCTCTTGCACCTGCTGTGCCTGGCGCATCATCTGCTGCATCTGTTGCATGTTGCCGGGTAATTTCACGTGGCTACTCCTTGAGGTTTCGAACTTTACGGATTTCGCCGCCAAAGACTTCCCGGAAGCGCTGGACCTCGGGGTTGGCCAGCGCGCGGGCGGTGACTTCCTCTTCGCTCTTGCCGGGGGCGGGCGTCAGAGGGGCGGCGGGATCAGTGGCGTCATCGGCGGCGAATTTCACGCGCAGGGGCCGGCCGAAGACTTCGCGCGCGGCATCGGCCATGGCGCGGTCGTTGAAGTAGAGGGCGTACGATTTCGGCGCGACTACGTTCAGATCGGCGCCGGAGATGACGATGCGGGCGTTTTCGACGGCGTCGGCGAGGTGAGTGAGACCCTTCTCGTGCAAATAGGAGTGGAGGCGATCGCGGGGATCGCCGGTGGGGGCGGCCGCGGTCTTTTTGGCGCGGTCGAGATCGAAGGGCGAGGGGCCGACGCGCGGCGGTGGCGGCGCCGGGCCGGCGGGTGGAACGGGCGGCCGGGGACCGGGAGCGCTCAGTTGGGCCAGCGCTTCTTCGATGGGCAGCAAGCGGCCGGCTTGCACCAGGCGGACCAGGCCGATTTCCAGGTGGAAGCGCGGTTGCAAGGAGAACTGCAAATCGTGGAACAGATCGAGCGAGAGCTGGAGGTAACGGCTGAGGTCCTCTTCGGAGAACTGGGAAGCGATTTCCGCCAGCTTCTGGCGTTGGGCGGCGGAGGCGGCCACCAGACGCGTATCGGCGCCGGATATTCGTGCGACGAGGAGGTTGCGGAAGTAGCGCGCCAGCTCGCGGCTGAAGTGCTGAAGGTTGTGGCCGTTGCGCTCGAGCTCATCGACCACCTCCAACATGCGGCGCGAATCGTTGGAGGCCAGCGCCTGGGTGACCTGTTCCAAAGACTCGAGCGAAAAGGCGCCCAGGAGCGCGCGCACTTCGGCGGCATCGAGCTTGGAACCGCAGCAGGCGATGGCCTGGTCGAGCGCGGAGAGGGAATCGCGGACACTGCCCTCGCCGGCCTGCGCCAGCACGGCCAGGGCTTCGGCATCGGCCTCGATGCCTTCCTGCTGGCAGATCCACGCCATGCGCGCGGTGAGGTCCTCGAAACCCACCGAGCGGAAGCTGAAGTGCTGGCAGCGCGAGGCGATGGTGGCGGGGATCTTGTGCGCCTCCGTGGTGCAAAGCACGAAGACCACCCAGGGCGGCGGCTCCTCGATAGTCTTCAGCAGCGCGTTGAACGCCTCGTTGGTGATCTGGTGCGCTTCGTCGATGATGAAGACCTTGTAGCGGTCGCGGGCCGGCTGGTAGCGCACGTTCTCGCGCAGCTCGCGCATTTCATTGATGCCGCGGTTGGAGGCGGCGTCGATTTCGATGACGTCCGGGGCGCCGCTGGCGGTGATTTCCAGGCAGCTTGCGCACACGCCGCAAGGCGCGGCGGTAGGGC
>Ga0326728_10006345_pt1 | contig 31942 bp, 27 predicted proteins | sample MB3enrmetagenome_FD_207602 | JGI IMG/M metagenome (GOLD analysis project Ga0326728, IMG submission 207602) | Lab enriched peat soil microbial communities from McLean, Ithaca, NY, United States - MB31MN | ecosystem: Environmental > Terrestrial > Soil > Wetlands > Peat | place: USA: New York... | reverse complement strand
ATGATCACGATGTCGGAGTTGGCGGTGGCCGCGTAGTCGTTGGAGCCGGTCACGCTCACGTCGCGCTTCTCGATGGGCATGGCCTGGAGCAGGTCGAGCGCCTTGCCCTGCGGCACGCCTTCCACCACGTCGATCAGGACCACATCGGCCAATTCCTTGGCCGCAATCCAGTGCGCGGCGGTTGCGCCAACGTTGCCCGCGCCGATAATGCTTACTTTCTTGCGCATGTTCATTCTCCTTCGGAAAATCGCTGTGACGCTACTGAATGTTCGACGGTGTGCCAAGGCTCTGTCGAGGTTGCGCGCCAGACGACAAATTTATCTTTTCCAGTTTGTGCGATCTGCCAAAGATGCGTGATCTGAGTCGGCAAATCTGGAATCTCATTCGGTGGTTCAGAGCTTGTCATTCCGATCCACTGCAGATCATTTGACATATCAACATAAACGACAAGGTGACGTTCCTTTGTTGTAGCCTTCCCAAGTTTATCTTTGTTGGGCTCGATTTCTCGCTCAACGGCGCTCGTGGGGCTTATTTGATAAAGCTGCCCGCCTCCAGTGACGGTAGCAATGCGAATCACAGCGGCTCCAGATGTAGGGAATGACCGCGCCGAGAAAACATGCAGATCGCGGTAAATTGCAGTGACTTCTTTCGGCGGATTGGTTCTTTTGCAATCATCATCGGTGAAACCCTCAATTCCAGCCGCTTCCAGAGCAGCTAGATACTTGTCGATATTCTTTCGAAGTTTCTTGATATCTGTTCCCACAGGTGTTATGCACCAATTCTTCTTGCAACAGATCGCCTTGATCTCTGATCCCCCGTTCTTTTCGAAAACTTCTTTGGAAATTTGTGTCCTGACAGGGTCCCTCGATGCAGTCGCTTCTACAGCAGCCACCTCACCATTCGAGTAGCGCAGATTAAAATCGTATTCCATGTAAGGTTGCTCGCAACGAAATTCCATGACTGCTCCAGGAATGGCCATTTCCAGGACGCGCTTTGCAACTGTTTCCTCGTATCGCATTTTCATAGATGTCTCCATAGCGATCTACAATTTGGTTGTTGCGAAACTGGAGCCTAAGGGGCTGAAGCCCCATACTTTGAATTGGAATCGTCGCGGCACGGCTAAAGCCGTGCCCTTTCAAAGCCGGTTCTTAGTCCCTCAGTTCCTAGTCCCTTAGTCCCTTTCTTTACATGTTGCCGATGATCCGCGTGGCGAACTCGCCAGTGCCGACTTTGGTTGCGCCTGCGGTTTGGCGCTCAAAGTCGTAGGTAACAAACTTTTGTTGGATGGTCATCTCCATCGACCCTTCGATGAGTTTGGCCGCTTCCTTCCAGCCGATGAATTCGAGCAGCATGACGCCCGAAAGGATCACCGAGCCGGGATTGATGACATCCTTGTCGGCGTATTTGGGCGCGGTGCCGTGCGTAGCCTCAAAGACGGCGTAGCCGTCGCCGATGTTGGCGCCGGGAGCGATGCCCAGGCCGCCCACCTGGGCAGCGGCGGCGTCGGAGATGTAGTCGCCGTTGAGGTTGGTTGTGGCCAGCACGCTGTAGTCCTCGGGGCGCAGAATGATCTGCTGGAAGATGGAGTCGGCGATGCGATCGTTGATGAGCAGCTTGGACTTCCATGCGCCGTTGCCGTGGCTCTTGCCGATGGTCTCCAGCACGCCCTTGACCTCGGCAGCCACTGCATCCTGATAGCTCTGCGAGGCCATATCGAGGCCGGGTTCGATGAGCGCCGCGTTCTCTTCGATGGTCAGGCCGGGGTTGGCGTCGGCGTTGGCCAGAATCCAGCTTTCGCGCTCAGTGACGGTCTCAGTGCGGAACTCCTCGACGGCGACCTCATAACCCCACTCGCGGAACGCGCCCTCGCTGAACTTCTGGATGTTGCCCTTGTGGACCAGGGTGACGGTCTTGCGGCCGGATTCCAGCGCGTGGCGGATCGCATAGCGCACCAGGCGCTTGCTGCCGAAGATGGAGATGGGCTTGATGCCCACGCCGGAGTCGGCGCGGACCTTCTTCTTGCCGCCCTTGAGCAGATCGTCGTTTAGGAAGGAGATCAGCCGCGCGGCGTCCGCGCTGCCCTGCTTGAACTCGATGCCGGCGTAAACGTCCTCTGTGTTCTCTCGGAAGATCACGATGTCCAGCTTCTCGGGGTGCTTCACGGGGCTGGGAACTCCCTGGTAATACTTGACCGGGCGCACGCAGGCGTAGAGGTCGAGCGTCTGGCGCAGGGCCACGTTGAGCGAGCGGATGCCGCCGCCGACCGGCGTGGTCAGCGGTCCCTTGATGGAGACGCGCAGGTCGCGGGCCGCGGCCACGGTGTCGTCGGGCAGCCAGGCGCCGAACCGGCGGAAGGCCTTTTCGCCGGCGAAGATCTCAAACCAGTGGACGGCGCGCCGGCCGCCGTAAGCCTTCTCGACCGCGGCGTCGAAGACGCGCCGCGAGGCCTTCCAGATGTCGCGGCCGGTGCCGTCGCCCTCGATAAAAGGGATGATGGGATGATCGGGCACGTCGAACTGCCCGTTCTCGTAACCGATGGGCCGGCCGTCCTGGGGAAGTTCCAGCCCGTTGTAGTGGGTTTGCATGGGTCTTTGGGAGTCCCTTTCCGTGCGGGGTCAAGGATGAGGCTACCACCTGCAAATCGCGGGTGGCAATGGCCGGCCGCGATTCGGTCGATGCTCAAGCCGCGGCGCCCGTTCTACATTGCCTCCGGGCTCTCTATGCCCATCCAGCTCAGGAGTTCGACAAGTTCGCGGAGAGCGACGGCGGCGGTTGCCAGCAAAAACGTCTTGCGCGCCGGGTCTTCTTCGGTGAGAATGTGGTGCCGGTGGTAGAAGTTATTGAATTCCTGAGCCAGCTGAAAGGCGTGCTTGGCCAGATAGGCGGGCTCGGAGTTGGCAATGCACTGCTCCAGCACCATTGTGCGGCGGGCGGCGCGCAGCCACAGCGCCCAGATGTCCTGGGCTGCTTCGCCTTCGAGGTAGGCGGCGGGATCGATGCCGGCAAAGCCGGCCAGCGCGGCCTGCGGCGTGGTTCCACCCTTGCGGAAGATATTGCGGGCGCGGACCACGGCGTACTGAATATACGGGCCGGTCTCGCCCTCAAAGCTCAGCGCATCCTTGAAGTCGAAGGCGATGACGGAATTGCGCGTGAACTTGAGCATGAAGTAGCGCAGCGCCCCAATGGCGATCTGACCGGCGATAAGCTGCCGTTCCGCTTCATCGCGGCCGGTCTGGCGGGCGTCGACTTCGGCGCGGGTGGCGGCAATGAGTTTGTCGATCAGGTCGTCGGCCTTGACGCCGAAACCCTTGCGGCCGCTTACTTCAATGTAAGGCCGGGCCATGTCTTCCCCGGAGACGGCGTAACCCAGTTCGACCGCGCAGCGCGGCGTCAGCGCCACCATCTCATAACTGAAGTGCGTGTAGCGGTCGGCCTGCTCGGCGTATCCCATGCCGCGCAGGGCCTGGATAACATTGGCCTGCGGATCGCTCTGCCGCGAGTCGATAACATTGTAGATGGCCTGCGCTCCGCCGAAGTGCGGATGGGGCTCGACACCATGCTCGGTTGAGATCCAGCACTCATGGCCGGGGTAAGTGAAGAACGGCTTGTAACCGAAGTCCCTGCCCAGCAGGCCAAACTTCCATAAGTGATAGGCAATATCCTTGCCCACGTAAGTTACCGTTCCATTGGAGCGGACAATGACTTTCGCGTCTTCGTCGGTCTCGCCGCCGTCGGACTCTGCGTTTGGCCGCGTCATTACCCAGCAGCCTGCGTTCTTGCCTTCGTTCTCGAAATAAAGGACTCCGGTCCGCTTTAACTGCTCGAAGGCCGCGTCCCAGAACTTGAGGTGCAGTATTTCGCTCTCGCGGGGCAGGAAGTCATACTCGATTCCGAGACGCCGCATGGTTTCCAGGTGCCGCCGCAGCACCGCGGTCGAGATCAGTTCGGCAACTTCCGCCGTCTCATTGCCGCCGCGTTCGATCTCGTGCAGCGTGTCGTAGCGCAGCTTTTTGCGCTCGGCGTTCTCTTCCTCCGTGCCGCTCGAGTACCACTGCGACGTGCGCGCATAGAGATCCCAACAGTAGAAGTCAATGCGCTCGGCGCTAGCCTCAGGGGCTAAAGCCCCGGACTGATTTGGCGGCCGGTTCGGTACGACTGAAGTCGTGCCCTGATACAAAGCGCCTGCGGTAGCACTGCCCTCGCCCTCGGAACGCCTCTGGCAATTCGCGATCAATGCACGAACATCCTCGACCGATTTGCCTTCAAGATGCAGGAAGCCCACCACCACATCGGCCACCTGCACGCCGGTGTTGTCGATGTAGTTCTGCACGTCGACTGGATGGCTAGCGGCGCGCAACAGGCGCACAAATGTGTCGCCAAGGATGGCGTTGCGCAAGTGCCCGACGTGCGCGGCCTTGTTTGGATTTATGCTGGTGTGCTCCACCAACGCGTGAATCCCGCTGGACTTCAACTCAAGACCAAAACCACTCGCAACTAGGCGCGCGCCATTCGCGCGGTCGAGACGGGCATTGATAAAACCAGCGCCTGCAACCTCAAAGCCCGTGAAGCCCGCGAGAGCGCCGAGCGCCGCCACGATCTCCTGCGCAATCACCCTAGGCGCCCTGCGGAGTCTGCGGGCCAACTCGTAGGCGATAGGCGTAGAAAGTTCGCCAAACTTCAGGTCGGGCGGAATCTCGATGTAGAGGTTTTGAATATCGAAATCGTATTTTGACTTGAGAACACCACGAAGATGTTCGGCGAAGCGGTTTTGCAATTCCAGATACACGTCGATATGCCTCAGAAATGCTTGATTTTCAAGGGAGATTCTAACAGAGTGGTGCAGGGATGCGGGTTTGACGCTCCCCGCGCGGCAACCTAAGATGGTGGAAGGGGCCTGCTGCTCTTCGCCCATCGCAAGCGGCAGAGTTTGAAGCAACGCGCAATCCATGACCAATCCAGAAGCCAACTCAGCCCGCTTCTACCTGACCACGCCGATCTATTACGTGAATGCGCGGCCGCACCTGGGCCATGCCTACTCGACCATCCTCTGCGACGCTATCGCCCGGCGCAAGCGCGCGCTGGGCATCGAGACCCGGTTCCTCACCGGCACCGACGAGCACGGACAGAAGATCGAGCGCTCCGCCGCGCTGGCCGGGCGCACACCCATGGAGTTCGCCACGGCGATTGCCGCCGAGTGGCGCGGCTTGTGGGACCGCCTAGGCCTCACCTACGACGACTTCATCCGCACCACCGAAGCGCGCCACAAGCGCGGCGTGCAGCGGTTGTTCGCCACCCTGCGCGACCGTGGCTTCATCTACAAGGGCTCCTACACCGGCCAGTATTGCGTCTCCGACGAGGCTTACGTGGACGGCCCTCCCGGCACGGTCTGCCCCGATTGCGGCCGCACAACCGAGACGGTGAGCGAGGAGAACTACTTCTTCAAGCTCTCGGCCTTCGAGCGCAAGCTGCTGGAGTTCTACGAAGCCAACCCCGGCTTCATGGGGCCGGAGTCCACGCGGCGCGAGGTGATCTCGTTTGTGCGCGGGGGGCTGAGGGACCTGTCGGTCAGCCGGACGAGTTTCTCCTGGGGCATTCCCGTTCCCGGCGACGAGAGGCACGTGATCTACGTGTGGCTGGACGCGCTGGCCAACTACATTACCGCGCTCGGCTACGGATCGGACGATCCCGCCGACCAGGCCCGCTTCGCGAGGTTCTGGCCGGCGGACATGCATCTGATCGGCAAGGAGATCAGCCGCTTCCACTGCGTCTACTGGCCGGCCTTCCTGATGGCGGCGGGGATCGAGCCTCCACGCTCCGTCAGGGCCAACGGCTGGCTGCTCTTCGACCAGGGCAAGATGTCCAAGTCGCGCGGCAATGTGGTGCGGACCGAGACGGTGCTGGAGGTTCTGGGCGCGGACGCGCTGCGCTACTTCCTGCTGAGGGAGATTTCCTTCGGCCAGGATGGCGGCTTCAGCTTCGACGCCCTCGTGCAGCGCTACAACGCCGACCTCGCGAACGGCTACGGCAACCTGGTGAGCCGCGTGGTCAACATGGTGCATAAATACTTCGGCGGGATTGTGCCCGAGGCCGGCGCGGAGACCCTTGCCGAAGCCGCCCTGCGCGAAAGCGCCGCCCGAACGATTGCCGCATTCGGCCCGGATTTTGACGAATTGAACTTCTCTGAAGCCCTCAAGGCTGTTTGGGTTTTGGTTGCCGAGACCGACGGCTACCTGACCGCCAACGCGCCCTGGAAGCGCCCGGCGGACCGCCCAGAGGAAGATCACATGGCGCTCCAGGCGCGCGTGCTGGCCACGGCCGCCGAGGCGATTCGCATCATTACGGCGCTGGTCTATCCCATTCTGCCCGATTCGGCTGCGAAGGTCTGGCGGCAGCTTGGGTTGGGCGAGATTGAGGACGCGGCCAAGCAGGCATTTTTGACGGAACTCTGTTGGGGCGAATTGAAGGCCGGGATACGCTTCGGCGGGCACGCGCCGCTCTTTCCGCGCGCGGAAAAGGACGCGGTGGACCGTATGCAGAGGATCGAAGAGCGGAACAATTTGAGCGTGGTGCAAGCAGTCAGCGTTGGCGAAGCAGGCATCAGCCCCTCCGCAACTTCTGACTCTCAATCTTCGGGTCCCGAGAAAACGACTCCGCCAACAACGCCAAATGCAGCGCAGGTATCCGCATCGAGTCAGGGCACGACTTCAGTCGTGCCGCAAAAGCAGCAAAATAAGACCGGGGCTTTAGCCCCTGAGGAACTTACTTTGGGGAACTCGCCTTCTCTTCCCGTTTCTTCCCAGGCCGCGCCAGCCGGTCAATCCTCCGCGCCAGCCGCCGTGCCGGAGCTGCCCGCCGCGCCGCAAGAGCCGCAGCAGATCACCATAGACGACTTTGCCAAGGTTGACCTGCGCGTGGCGCGGATTCTCGTGGCCGAGCGCGTGCCCAAGGCCGACAAGCTGCTGCGCCTGGAGGTCGATCTGGGCTACGAGAAGCGGCAGATTCTGGCCGGAATAGCGCAGCATTACGAGCCGGAGAAGCTGATCGGCCGCAAGATCGTGATCGTTGCCAACCTGGCGCCGCGCAAGATGAGGGGCCTCGAGTCGAATGGCATGTTGCTGGCCGCCTCGCTCGAAGACGGAGCGCCGGTCCTGGCCGGATTCCTGGAAGAGGTCCCTCTGGGCGCGCGGCTGAAATGAATTTGGATTGCACCGGCGACATTGCTGCGTCGCCGCCGAGGTTTCAGACGCGATTCTGCAGCGCGCAACGGAGGCTCGTTTGTTGATCGATTCCCACGCCCACCTGGATAGCCCGCGCTATGACAGCGACCGGGAAGAAATGCTGCGCCGCGCCTGGGAGGCGGGTGTGGGCGCGGTCCTGGCCATCGGCATCGGCGAAGAGCCCGCAGGGATGCACCGGGCGCTCGACGTCTGCCGCCAGTTCAACGGCCAGCCCGCCGTTCCGAAGCTCTACTCGAGCGCCGGAGTTTATCCGCACAACACGCCGGAGATCGACGATGCCGTCCTCGCCAGGCTGGACAGCCTGCTGGCCGAGCCGGAGGTGATCGCCTGCGGGGAGATCGGCCTGGACTATTTTCATGAGGGCGCGCCGCATCCCGCGCAGCGCGAGGGGCTGATTCGCCAGCTGGAGGTAGCTGCGGCCCGCAAACGGCCGATTCTGATTCACTGCCGGGCGAAGGATGGGACGACCGATGCCTGGGACGATCTGCTTGAGATTCTCGAGGCTCATTGGCGGCAGACCGGCCTGGGCGGCGTGATGCACTGCTTCGGCGGCGGCTGGGAGCAGGCTCGGCGGTCGCTCGACCTGGGATTTCTGGTCTCCTTCGCCGGCAACCTGACCTATCCCAAGGCCCAGTCGCTGCGCGACCTGGCCGCGCGGATGCCCCTGGACGGAGTTCTGGTGGAGACCGACGCTCCCTGGCTGGCTCCCGCGGCCAATCGCGGCAAGCGCAACGAACCCGCTTGGGTCGTGCAGACGGCCCTGGTTCTGGCCGAACTGCTGGGAGTTTCCGAGGATGAAATCGCCTCCGTTACCACGAGAAACTTCTTCCGGCTGTTTCACCTCCGGCCCGGCGTGGGAAACTGATAGAGTTGCCGCTTACGGGGTATGGCATGCGGCAGCTTCTTTCGCGTTCGAGGATTGGAGACCATGGCTCAGGAGAACTCGTTCGACGTTGTCAGCAAGGTGGATATTCAGGAAGTCCGCAACGCCATCGACCAGGCGCTGAAGGAGGTTCGCCAGCGCTTCGACCTGAAGGATACCCGCTCGGAGATCGCGCTGGAGGGCAGCGAGGCGATTCAGTTGGCCTCTTCGGGTGAGTACAAGCTGGAGGCGGTCAAGGAGATTCTGGGGCAGAAGCTGGTCAAGCGCGGCGTCTCGCTGAAGAATCTGACCTACGAGAAGCTGGAGGAGGCCGCGGGCAAGCGAGTGCGGCAGAAGATCAAGCTGCAGCAGGGCATCCCCACGGAAAAGGCCAAGGAGATCGTTCGCCTGGTGAAGGAATCGAAGAGGAAGGCGCAGGCCAGCATCCAGGGCGATACGGTGAGGATATCGAGCAAGGACCGCGACGAGCTGCAGGCCATCATCGCCCTGCTGCGCGGCAAGGATATGGGTCTGGAATTGCAGTTCACCAACTATCGCACCTTCTGAGCGCCGAGCTCGGTGCAGACAGCTTGGAACAGGGTCTCAGAGCGTTCGATCTGCCGCGGATATTCCTCTGAAAGGGGCAAAGCCGGATGACCTTTGAAGAAGCGCAGCAAGAGTACGACAGACTGGTCGGAGCGTATTCGGGGAAATCCGTCGACGAGCTGTTTGCGCTGACCAACGGGAATGAGATCGGCTTCCTTATTGCAATTGAGATTGCTATTCACCAGAAGGAGGAAAGGGAAGAACAGGAGCTGTCGGAGGAAGAAACCCTCGTCCTCGCCGTTGAGGCTCTCGAACGCGAGGTGAACAATGGCGGATTCAGCCAGTTCTTCGTGAACTCATCGCGTGTGTACACGCCGATCATCGCCGATGCGCTGCAGCGCATCGGCTGTCCCGAGACGGCCAGGATCGCGGAGAGAGCCGTCAAAGCGGCAGGTTTTCAGGGTTTGCCGCCATTTCGATTGTGTCAAGCCCTGGAGGCATATTGCGCGGAGTATCTCCGCCGAAACAAGCACAGGTTTGTAGCGCCGGGATCAGCTTCAGGGATCGAGGAGATTGCCTCCGTCAGCTTGCCCGCTGAGTCCGAGTTTCAATATGGCGCTACATGGGAATTGCGCGATGAGGAGCTGGATGAGTGCGACCGGCTGTATTACGGGGCCGGCGAGAATATCGGCGGCCAGCTTATCGGCTTCATCAATGCCAACAAGAATGCAATTCAACCGTGAACGGCGCAGTGCCGTATTCTTTCATTGATCGGGCGAACGGCGAGTTACGCACGCTAAGGCAAGTGGACACGGGAACCGGAGAGACTTGAGCACATTGGCGACAGCGACGGCGAGAGAGGTCTTCGATCTGCTGCGCGACGACCTGGTGGCGATCGAGCAGGAGCTGGGCCGCGACGCCGCCTCCAGCGTCAGCACCATTACGGAGATTGCCGAATACCTGCGCGAGGGCGGCGGCAAGCGCATCCGGCCATCGCTGCTGCTGCTTTCCGCGCACCTGCTCGGCTACTCCGGCCAGAGCGCCATCCGGCTGGGCGCGGTGGTGGAGATGGTGCACACCGCGACACTGGTGCACGACGACATCATCGATGGCGCCGATACGCGCCGCGGGCGGCCTTCGGCCAATACCACCTGGGGTAATGAGAAGTCCGTGCTGGCCGGCGACTGGCTGTACATGCAGGCCTTCAATGTGGCGCTGAAGGAGCGCAACCTGCGCGTGCTCGACCTGCTCATCGGCCTTACACAGCAGATGGTCGAGGGCGAGCTGCTGCAGATTCAGAAGTTGGGGCGGGCGGTGAGCGAGGCCGAGTACTACGACCTGATCTTTCGCAAGACCGCCTGCCTGTTTTCGGTTTCCATGCGGCTGGGCGCGGTGCTGGCGGGCGCTGCGGAGGCCGAGGAGACCAGCCTCGCAACCTATGGCAGGGCGGTGGGTTTGGCTTTCCAGATCGTGGACGACGTGCTCGACCTGACGGCTACCGAAGAGGTGCTGGGCAAGCCCGTGGCCAGCGACCTGCGCGAGGGCAAGGCCACGCTGGCGGTGATCCACTCCATCGATCACGGCACCGCCGCCGACCGGAGGACGATTCAGCGGGTTCTGGACGACCGCAGCTTCGAGAATGTGAGCCGCGAGAGGATTCGGGATATTCTGGGGCGGAATGGCTCGGTGGATTATGCCATGGGCGTGGCCGACCGCTACGCCGAGCAGAGCCGCCAGGCGCTGGCCCCGTTTACCGACTCCGAGTTCAAGCGCGCCCTGCTCTGGGCGCCGGATTTCGTGGTGGCGCGGGACAAGTAGGCCTCTGCCGCCCGGCAGCGCCCCTCAAGCGTCCTGCACAATGGTTCCCTGGTGGTAGACGATCTTCCAGCCATCGGGAGTCTGCCGCCAGATGGTTGCCCGCCTGGTCATGCGCTGGTTGTCCTGGAGCAGCGTGTAGGTCAGGAGGTAGGTATCCTCGCTCAACCTGCGGCAATGGAAGCCGCTTGTCTCCCAGACGTCGGCGTGGGGGACGGAGAAGCGCTCCTCCAGCCCGTCCAGCACGCTCTGCCGGGAGTAGCGGCGTCCGGAGGCTCCGGTCTCCCAGTAATCCTCCGCCGTCATGCGCTCGAAATCAGCTCGCGAAGTTCCGAACTCCGGGCGATGAAAGATGGGCTCGCGGCGGGAGAGTTCGGCGAGCACGCCTTCGAGCTCGGGCGGTGTGGTGAGCGTGGGCTCCAGCTTCCGCAGCCATGCGTCGGGCGCGGTTTCGCTTGCCGGCTCGCCGGTGCGGGCCGCGATCAGCTCATCCTTGACCAGATGCAGCCGGACAAGCTCCGGCCGCGCGGGCGCATCCTTGAAGTGCAGGCCGGCCGCCGCCACCGCCTCTTCGCGCAGGGCCTCCCAGCTATCGGCTTCGACAACGACGTTGTGACCCGGCGCCCGCGCCACATAGCCGCCCGCCTGTTTCTCGCGTACCGTGAAGATCAGTTCCATGGCAGACAGGATAGCGCTATCTGCCCGGCCAACGCTCGAAGCCGAATGGAATGCGCTCGTTGTGGAGCTGCCGACGGAAGCCGGCGCGGCTGCAACTGAGGTGTGGAAACTCATTCTCGGATCCCGGCAACCCGCCCGCTATTTTGAATCAGCCGAACAAGTCCGCGTGCGATCCGGTGCGGACCAGGTAAAGGTCGCTGCCGTCGATCTTGTAGAGCAGGAGCCAGTCAGGCTCGATATGGCAGTCCCTATGGTGTGCCCAGTCGCCGCTCAGGGGGTGGTCCTTGTAGCTGGGCGGCAAGGGGTTGCCTTCGATCAGGAGCAGAATCGCCGCGCGCAGCTTCGACATGTCTTTTCCGCGCCGCTGGGCCAGTTTGACATCGCGCCGGAACTTGGCGCCGAGAATCGGGTTACGCACGTTCAGATCCCCAGGCTCTCAAAGAGCGCTTCGGCCGACTTGAAGCGCTTTCCCTTGCGTTGATCCGCTGCTTGCATGGCCTTGACAGTGGCTGCGTTGGGAACTCGAACCTCGAAGGGCAGGGCCTTCTCCGCCGCCACGCGGACAAGCAGCATACGCACCGCGTCGGAGACGGAGATGCCCATTGCGGCCAGCGTCTTGGCGGCGTCTTCCTTCACCTTCTCGTCCACCCGGACATGAACCATCGTTGTCGCCATGAAGATCGCACCTCTGAGTTACATTGTATCTCAGACGCAGCGCTCCGGCGCATTTTGCCGTTTCAAGAGGGTACGGTCTCACCGTTCGACAAGCGGTTAAGGGCTGCATCTTGCGGACCTGCGTGCACAATATGGGAACTGATCCCCGCCCTGTGCTTTGCATCACAGCCGCCACACCCCCCTCAGCGGCGACACTTTTCTAGCGGTTGTGTCGCGTCCGGCCGTACTATGAGGCAAAGCAGATGAGTGAACAGAAGATGGTTATTTTGGATGGGAACGAGGCCGCCGCCTCGGTAGCCTATCGTCTCTCCGAGGTGGTCGCAATCTACCCCATTACCCCGTCGTCGCCGATGGCGGAGTGGGCGGATCAGTGGCGCTCGGAGGGGAAGAAGAATATCTGGGGCGCATTGCCCGTAGTGGAAGAACTTCAGAGCGAAGGCGGCGCGTCCGGCGCGCTCCATGGCGCGTTGCAGGCGGGGGCCTTCGCGACCACGTTCACGGCCTCGCAGGGCCTGCTGCTGATGATTCCGAACATGTTCAAGATTGCCGGCGAGCTGACCCCGGCGACGATGCACGTTTCGGCCCGCACGCTGGCCACGCACGCGCTGTCGATCTTCGGCGACCACTCCGACGTGATGACCTGCCGGGCGACGGGCTGGGCGATGCTGGCCTCGAACTCGGTGCAGGAGGTTCACGACCTGGCGCTGGTGGCGCAGATCGCCACCCTGGAATCCCGCATTCCCTTCATTCATTTCTTCGACGGCTTCCGCACCTCGCACGAAGTGGGCAAGGTCGTGCCTATCGACGACGAGACGATCCGCGCCATGGTGGACGACAAATACATCATTCAGTACCGCCAGAATGCCCTGTGCCCCGACCGGCCGCGAATCCGCGGTTCGGCGCAGAATCCCGACGTCTTCTTCCAGGCGCGCGAGGCCTGCACGCCGTACCACGCGGCGGTTCCGGGGATCGTGCAGCTGGTGATGGACCGCCTGGCGGCGCTCACCGGCCGCTCTTATCACCTGTTCGATTACTACGGCGCACCGGATGCGGAGCGCGTGATCGCGCTGATGGGCTCGGGCGCGGAGGCCGCCGAGGAGGCCGTGGACGCGCTGAACAGGCAAGGAGAGAAACTGGGGCTGCTGAAGGTCCGGCTCTACCGGCCGCTGGACGCCAAGGCCCTGTTGGCCGCGCTGCCTGCCACGGTGAAGTCGATCGCCGTTCTCGACCGTTGCAAGGAGCCGGGCGCGGCCGGAGAGCCGCTCTACCAGGACATCGTGACCGCGCTGGCCGAGAATGCCGCCAACCTGCCGTTCGCCATGCCCACGGTGATCGGCGGCCGCTATGGGCTTTCTTCCAAGGAGTTCACTCCGGCCATGGTGAAGGGCGTCTTTGACGAACTGGCCAAGCCCGCGCCCAAGAACCACTTCACCATCGGCATCGACGACGACGTGAGCCACACGAGCCTCGCTTACGATCCCGCGTTCTCCACCGAGGATCCGAAGACTGTCCGGGCGCTGTTCTACGGCCTGGGCTCCGACGGCACGGTGGGCGCCAACAAGAACTCGATCAAGATCATCGGCGACAACACGCCGAATTATGCGCAGGGCTACTTCGTTTACGACTCGAAGAAGTCGGGGTCGATGACCACCTCGCACCTTCGCTTCGGGCCGAACCCCATCCGCTCCAGCTACCTGATTACGCGCGCCAGCTTCGTGGCCTGCCACAACTTCAGCTTCCTGGAGAAGATGAACGTGGTGGAGGCGGCCATGCCGGGCGCGGTCTTTCTGCTCTGCTCGCCTTACCCGGCGGCCGAGGTTTGGGATCACCTGCCCAAGACCACGCAGGAGGAGATACTGCGCAAGAAGATCGAGTTCTATGTGATCGACGGCAACAAAGTGGCGCGCGACGCCGGCATGGGCACGCGCATCAACACCATCATGCAGGCCTGCTTCTTCGCCATCAGCGGCGTGCTGCCGCGCGAGGAGGCAATCGCGCAGATCAAGAAGGCCATCTACAAGACCTACGGCAAGCGCGGCGAGGCGGTGGTGCAGAAGAATTATGCCGCCGTGGACCATGCGCTGGCGCACCTGGAGAAGGTTGAGCTGCCCGCTGTCGCCTCCTCCGAGTTCGATCTGATTCCCTCCATCAGCGCGAAGGCACCGGAGTTTGTGCGCAACGTGCTCGGCCAGATCGCCGGAGGGCACGGCGACCTGCTGCCGGTGAGCGCGATCCCGGCCGGCGGGGCGTTCCCGACGGGAACCGCGCAGTGGGAGAAGCGCAACATCGCGCAGTTCATCCCGGTGTGGGACAAGGATCTATGCATCCAGTGCGGCAAATGCGTGATGGTCTGCCCCCATGCCGTGATTCGCGCCAAGGTTTACTCTCCCGAGCTTGGGGACAAGGCGCCCGCGACCTTCCAGTGGGCCAAGCCCAAGTGGAAGGGCATGGAGCAGGATCGCTATACGCTGCAGGTGGCTCCCGAGGATTGCACCGGCTGCGCGGTTTGCGTCGAGGTCTGCCCGGTAAAGAGCAAGAGCGACGCCAGCCACAAGGCCATCAACATGGCGCCCCAGGCGCCGCTGCGCGAGGCCGAGCGCGACAACTGGGAGTTCTTTGCGGCGCTGCCCGAGGTGGACCGCTCCAAGCTGTCGCACACCCAGGTAAAGGACATTCAGCTGTTGCAGCCGCTCTTCGAGTTCTCCGGCGCCTGCGCGGGCTGCGGCGAAACGGCTTACATCAAGCTGCTCACGCAACTGTTCGGCGACCGGCTTTATATCGCCAACGCCACCGGCTGCTCGTCGATCTACGGCGGCAACCTGCCCACCACGCCCTACACCAGCAACCCCCAGGGCCGCGGGCCGACGTGGGCCAACTCGCTGTTTGAGGACAACGCCGAGTTCGGCTTCGGCATGAGGATCGCCCTCGACCAGCAGAAGATCTTTGCCGAGACGCTGTTGACGCGATTGGCGCCGGCTGCGGGCGATGAGCTGGTTGCGGCGCTGCTCGGAGCCACTCAAAAGACCGAGACGGAGATCGACCAGCAGCGGGAGCGCGTGCGGGCGCTGCGCGAGCGGCTGGCCGGCAACGGCAGCTCCGATGCGCGCAATCTGCTGGCGATTGCCGACGTACTGGTCCGCAAGAGCGTCTGGATTCTGGGCGGCGACGGCTGGGCCTACGACATCGGCTTCGGCGGCCTGGACCACGTGCTCGGCTCGGGCAAGAACGTGAACGTGCTGGTGCTGGATACCGAGGTCTACTCGAATACCGGCGGCCAGATGTCCAAGTCCACGCCGCGCGGCGCGGTAGCCAAATTTGCCGCCAGCGGCAAGAGCAACAGCAAGAAAGACCTGGCCATGGAGGCGGTCAGCTACGGCTCCGTTTACGTGGCCCGGGTGGCGCTGGGCGGCAACGACATGCACGTGGTGAAGGCCTTCCAGGAGGCCGAGGCTCATGACGGGCCGTCGCTCATCATCGCCTACTCAAGTTGCATCGCGCACGGTTATGATCTGGTGCATGGTTTGGAGCAGCAGAAGCTGGCTGTGCAGTCGGGCTACTGGCCGCTGATGCGCTACAATCCCAGCTTGCGCGAGTCGGGCAAGAATCCGTTCCAGCTCGACTCCAAGGCGCCGGCGATCCGCCTCAAGGAGTACACCTACCGCGAGGCGCGTTACACTATGCTGGCGCGCAGCAATCCGCCGCTGGCCGCCAAACTGCTGGCGGAAGCGCAGGACGACGTCGAGCGCCAGTGGCGCGTTTACTCGGCGCGGGCCGCCATGCCGGGCCGTGGCGAGACGCCCCACATTGCGCCGGAAGAGAAGCCTGAGGATAAAGTGGTTGCTGTGGCTGACGGAGGTGCCGAATGATCGATTTTTCAACGCAGTACCTGGGTTTGAAGCTGAGTGGCCCCATCGTGGTATCGTCCACTCCGCTGTCGGAGTCGCTCGACAACGTTCGCCGCATGGAGGACACGGGCGCGGCGGCGATCGTGCTCATGTCCCTTTTCGAGGAGCAGCTGGCGCTGGAATCGAAGGCGCTGGACGAGGACCTTTCGCGCGGCACGGAGTCGTTTGCCGAGTCGCTCGGATACCTGCCCGAAATGGACGACTACCGCATGACGCAAGACGTTTATCTGGAGCACTTGCGGCGCGCTAAGGAGGCGGTCAAGATCCCCGTCATGGCCAGCCTGAACGGCGCCACGACCGGCGGCTGGGTGCGCTTCGCCAAGGCCGTGGAAGAGGCCGGCGCCGACGCCATCGAGCTGAATACCTACGCGCTGGCGACGGATCGCGGCCAGACTTCGGCCGAGCTTGAATTGCAGCTTCTCGACCTGGTGGCTGCGGTTGCCAAGGCAGTCAAGGTTCCGGTGGCCGTAAAGCTTTCGCAGTCGTTTACCAGCCTGCCGCACCTGGTTTCGCGGCTGGAGGACGTGGGCGCTCGCGGCGTGGTGATGTTCAACCGCTTCTACCAGCCGGACTTCGACATCGAAGCTCTGGAGGTGCGGCCGACGCTGCACTTCTCCACGCCTTCCGAGTTGCTGCCGCGGCTGCACTGGGCGGCCATTCTCTACGGCAACGTCAAGATCGATATGGCGATTACCGGCGGCGTGCATTCGGCCGAAGACGTGCTCAAGAGCATCATGGCCGGGGCCGGCATCACCATGATGGCGTCCGCCTTGCATATTCACGGCATCGATCACATCGGCCGCGTGCTCACCGACCTGCGCTACTGGCTCGAGAAGCGCGAGTACGCATCGCTGTGGGAGACGCGCGGCTGCCTGAGCCGGCGCTCCGTGCCCGACACATCGCCCTTCGACCGCGGCAACTATATCAAGACGCTCAGCTCCTACAGCCTGCGCCAGACGATGGGGGCGTTCTAGAGGGGAAAGCGGAACAACAACGAGTTTCCTGGGGGCTGACGGCGATCGCACTTGAGTGTGGTCGCCGTTGGTCTTTTCTGCGCCGAACTGGAAGGCGTCTCGCGCAAAAACAGGCACGGGTCAGCGCTTGCGTCCCTCAGGGCACTCGGATTCGCCGCCCCTGCCGTGTGACCGCCGTTACACCGGGCGGCGCGCCCCGGTTTGCTAGAATCCAGAGGGTAGATCCCCCCACTCTTGAGCGCTGGACGGAGAGGAGATTCCACACGTGCAGGGGCTTCTGGAAACGATTCGAAGCGCCGCCGGAGAAGCTCTTGCCGTGGATCGCCGTCCTAAACTGAACGACCGGCTGCAGCACCGCATTGTGAGGACCGATATGACTGAGATCGTTGCCATTCGCGCCCGCGAGGTTTTGGACTCGCGCGGCAATCCGACCGTGGAAGCGGATGTAATCCTGGAGAGCGGCGCACTGGGCCGCGCCATCGTGCCTTCGGGCGCATCCACCGGCGAGCACGAGGCCGTGGAACTGCGCGACGGCGACAAGAGCCACTTCCTGGGCAAGGGCGTGCTACAGGCCGTGGCCAACGTGGAAACCGTGATCGCTCCCGAGCTGGAGGGCATGGACGCGGCCAACCAGCGGCTGATCGACCAGACCATGATTGCTCTGGACGGCACGCCCAACAAGGCCAAGCTGGGCGCCAACGCCATTCTTGCCGTCTCCATGGCCGCCAGCCGCGCCGTGGCCCAGACGCTGGAGATTCCGCTCTATCGTTACCTGGGCGGAGTGAACGCCAGCATCCTGCCCACCCCCATGTTGAACGTCCTGAACGGCGGCGCGCACGCCGACAGCAACGTGGACTTTCAGGAGTTCATGATCATGCCGGTGGGCGCGGAGCGTTTCAGCGAGGCGCTGCGCTGGGCTGCCGAGACCTTCCACACACTCAAGAGCGTGCTCAAGAAGAAGGGCTACAACACGGCGGTGGGCGACGAAGGCGGCTTCGCTCCCTCGCTCAAGTCGAACACCGAGGCCATCGAACTGATCCTCGAAGCGATCGAGGCGGCCGGCTACAAGCCCGGTGAGCAGATCGCCATTGCTCTCGACCCCGCCTCCAGCGAGTTCTACGACAAGGAAAAGGGCAAGTACGTCTTCAAGAAGAGCGACAGGCGGGAACTCACGAGCGAAGAGATGGTCAGCTTCTACGACAACTGGACCCGCCAGTATCCCATTGTCTCGCTCGAAGACGGCCTGGCCGAGGACGACTGGGCGGGATGGCGCATCCTGACCGAGAAGCTCGGCGGCCGCATTCAGCTGGTCGGCGACGACATCTTCGTGACCAACGTGAAGCGGTTGCAGCGCGGCATCGACGAGGGCATCGCCAACTCGATCCTCATCAAGGTCAATCAGATCGGCACGGTGACCGAGACCCTGGAAGCTATCGACCTGGGCCGCCGCTACGGATACACCTCGGTCATCTCCCACCGCTCGGGCGAAACCGAGGACACCTTCATCGCCGACCTGGCCGTGGCCACCGGCGTGGGTCAGATCAAGACCGGCTCGGTCAGCCGCACCGACCGCATAGCCAAGTACAACCAGTTGCTGCGCATTGAGGAGGAACTGGGCTCCGGCGCGGTCTTCCTCGGCCTGGAAGGGCTGAACTACAGCGACTAAGTACCGTTTGTCTGAATCAAGCAGGGCATCTCATCAGGCGGGGTGCCCTGTGCGATTGAGCGAAGGCGGATTCCGCCCGGCTCTTGCGCGTTCAAATTTCTTCTTCCACAAATCCTGCATCCAAGAAAGGGAGTATTGAGATGTACAAAGTCGTACTGCTTCGCCACGGAGAGAGCATCTGGAATAAGGAAAACCTGTTTACCGGCTGGACGGATGTCGACCTGTCGGAGAAGGGCCGGGAAGAGGCCAGGCAGGCGGGCGTGATGATGAAGGAGCAGGGATATTGCTTCGACCTCGCCTACACCTCGGTGCTGAAGCGCGCCATACGCACTCTGTGGATGGCGCTGGACGAGATGGACCTGATGTGGATTCCCGTCGAGCGCGACTGGCGGCTGAACGAACGGCATTATGGGGCGCTGCAAGGCCTCAACAAAGCCGAGACGGCAGCCAAGTATGGGGAAGAGCAGGTGAAACTCTGGCGCCGCAGTTACGACATTCGCCCGCCGGCGCTGGACGAGGCCGATCCGCGTTATCCGGGAAGGGACCCGCGCTATCGCAATTTGACGAAAGAACAGCTTCCCCTCAGCGAATGCCTGAAGGACACGGTGGACCGCTTTCTGCCGTGCTGGCACCAAGCGATCGCTCCCAGCATCCGGTCGGGGAAGCAGGTGTTGATCGCGGCCCATGGCAACAGCCTGCGGGCACTGGTGAAGTATCTTGAAGACATTCCGGATCAGGAGATTGTCGATCTCAACATTCCAACCGGCGTGCCGCTGATGGAAGAACTCGGCGATGACCTGAAGTCTATTCGTCATTACTATCTGGGAGACCCCGCACAGATCCAGCAGGCGGTAAGTAAAGCTGCGAGCACCGGCGGAGCGAGTCGTTAATGGGCCAATAGAACTCGTGTACTTTGGTCCGACTTCGCCAACACCGGCATGGTGAGCCACTCCGGCAAGCTGGAGCCGCAGTCCACAAACACAAGAGCCTCCCGCGCGGGAGGCTCTTTGAGTTTGGTGCGCCGAAGATGTCTATCGCGGGCGCAGCGATTTGATAGCCTCGGGCAGCCGCTCCTCGAGGAGTTTGGCGCGCTCGACGGCGATGCCGCCCAGGTACGACGGCGCCGGCGTGGCGGTGAGCACCAGCAGCAATGCAATCACCGAGAAGCAAAGCCCGGCAAAGCCGGCCGAAACCAGCATGTGGTAGGTGTCGGCGATATCCAGGCCGAAGACGTTGAAGGCCATGTGCTCCACCGGCCTGATGTGCTTGAGGACCGCCAGCGCGAAGAGGAAGAAAAAGACCGCCAGGGAGGTCAAAACCGCGAGCGTCACATCCAGGCTGCGGTGGAACTGTTGCCGGGCGCGACAGTGCGGGCATTCGGCAAAATGCTGCTCGTAGTCCTTGCGCATCTCCGGGGAGATCCCTGAGATGTCATATCGCCAGCTTGCCAGGATGGCGCCTACGACTCTGTCTGTGCACTGCGTTCTTGCCATAAGCGTATAGGCTCACTTTGCATAGCATGTTCTTGACCGCAATCGCAGCGCGCGGCCACACAGCATCGAAAGTTCAAAACGATTGTACGCTCTGCCGGCCGCGACGGCTCAACGTCGCCCCGGTCCGCTTGGCCATGCCGGGAATCTCGCGCCGTTCCCCCTGCCAATCTACCTGGAACAGCCCCGGACTCGCATCTTACTATTGTAACCTAATTGACTTAAAAGTATATAGGCAGGAGCGGTTCATGTTGCGCGGCCAGCAGCAGCCGGTTGGCCAGCAGGCTCGCCCGGCCACTCAGCGCGCGCTCGGCCGTGACCCGCGCCAGCTCCGGAAGATTATTGCTTTCAGACAGATGCGCCAGAATCACATAGACAGCCTGGCCGTCGTAGCCATTCTCAAGAAACTCGGCCGCGGCCTCGTTCGAGAGATGCCCCACGCGCGAAAGTACCCTCTGCTTCACCGGCCAGGGGTAAGGACCGTCGCGCAGCATCTCCAGGTCGTGGTTGGATTCGAGCAGCAGCAGGTCCACGCCATTGAGCTGCGCCTTCACATTGGGAGGGATGTAGCCGAGGTCGGTGGCGAAGGCCATCTTTATTCCCTCGGCTTTGAAGACGAAGCCCACCGGGTCGGCCGCGTCGTGGGGAATGGTAAAGGGGCTCACGGCAATATCGCCGATCGCGAAGGGCCGGCCAGCCTGGAAATACTCCACCGCCGGCAGCCAGGTGGGATCTTCCTTTCGGGATGGCGGCCGGCCGGAGGAATCCGCTTGAAGGGCAGGCTCAGGCTGGCAGGCCGGAATTGGTTCGGCCTCCGGATCGTCCGCATCGCCCTCTTCGGCAATCGTCGCCGCCTCCGCCTGCCGCTCCGCGGCCTGCTTGCGGCACCGCTCCAGCCACTGGGCATAGGTCATCTGGCGCCGGGGGTTGAGCCAGCGCATCCAGGCGCGATGCGTGCCCTCGGTAAAGTACACCGGAATGCCCAGATTGCGCGCCGTGACCGCCAGCCCGCCGATGTGGTCCTGATGCTCATGGGTGACGACAATGGCGTTCAGGGTCTCAGGTTCTTCACCGGCCAGCCGCATGCGCCGGAACAGTTCCCGGCAGCTCAGTCCGGCATCCACCAGGATGCGTGTGCGGCCCCCGGTGACAACTGTGCAGTTGCCCTTCGAGCCCGAAGCCAGCACCGTGAAGCGCACCATCCTCTGAGCATACAGCCAATCGCCTATACTGTTCACTGGGAGCGAGCGCATGCGGGATGTCCTATTGGTGACGGGCGGAGCGGGGTTCATCGGCTCGAATTTCATTTTGCGCTGGATGGAAAATGCCGGCTCGCCTGTCGTCAATCTGGATCTGCTGACTTATGCGGGGAATCCGGCCAACCTGTCTTCGCTGGAGAGCGACCCGCGTTATCTGTTAGCGCGCGGCGACATATGCGATGCGGACCTTGTAGGCTCCCTGCTGCGCGAGCACCGGCCCAGGGCCATCGTTCACTTTGCGGCGGAGAGCCATGTGGATCGCTCCATCGCTTCACCAGGGGCGTTCATACGGACCAACGTTCAAGGAACCTTTGTTCTGCTTGAGCAGGCAAAGGCTTACTGGTCGGAGCTGAGTGAGGCCGACCGGCGCGCATTCCGCTTCCTGCACATCTCCACCGACGAAGTCTACGGTTCACTGGGGGCGACGGATCCTGCCTTTTCAGAGACCACGGCCTACGCTCCGAACAGTCCCTATGCGGCTTCGAAGGCAGCTTCAGACCACCTCGCAAGGGCCTATTTCCACACCTGGGGCCTTCCCGTGCTCACCACGAACTGCTCCAACAATTACGGCCCATTTCAATTCCCCGAGAAGTTCATTCCACTTATGATCCTGAATGCGCTGGAGGGCAGGCCGCTGCCTGTTTACGGCGATGGAATGAATGTGCGGGACTGGCTCTTCGTGGAAGACCACTGCGATGCGCTGCGCGCCGTCCTGCGCGATGGCCGCGTCGGGGAGACTTACAACATCGGCGGGAACAGCGAGCGCAGGAATATCGATGTCGCCAATACCATCTGCGACCTTGTGGATGAGATGAGTCCCCGTGCCGGCGCCGGCCCGCGGCGGATTCTGATAACTTTTGTCAAGGACCGGCCCGGTCACGACCGGCGCTATGCCATCGACGCTTCAAAGATTTCGCGCGAACTAGGCTGGCAGCCCGCGGAGCGGTTTGAAAGCGGACTGCGCAAGACCGTCCGCTGGTATATCGAGCATTCCTCGTGGGTCGAGAATGTGCGCACAGGCGCTTACCTGGAATGGATAGCCCAGAACTACACGGAGAGGCTCGCGAAATGAAGGGAATCGTCCTGGCGGGAGGATCGGGCACGCGTCTTTATCCCGTGACTCATGTTGTATCCAAGCAGCTTCTTCCGGTCTATGACAAGCCGATGATCTACTATCCGCTCAGCACGCTGATGCTGGCCGGCTTGCGCGACATCTTGATCATTTCCACTCCCCAGGATACGGGCCGCTTTGCCGAACTGCTGGGCGACGGCGGCCGCTGGGGCATCAATCTGAGTTATGCCGTGCAACCCAGTCCCGACGGCCTGGCCCAGGCCTTCCTGATAGGCAGGGAGTTTATAGCCGACGAACCCTGCTCCCTGATCCTGGGAGATAACATCTTCTATGGGCAGGGATTCTCGCGGCAGCTTCAAGCGGCGGCGGAACTCCAGCGGGGCGCAATTGTGTTTGCGTATCCCGTCGAGAATCCCGAGCGCTATGGAGTGGTGGAGTTCGATAGCTTGGGCCGCGCCGTCAGCCTCGAGGAGAAGCCCGAGAAGCCCAAGTCGCGCTATGCGGTGACAGGCTTGTACTTTTACGATAACAACGTCGTAAGCATCGCTTCGTCGCTTAAGCCGTCGGCTCGCGGAGAGCTGGAGATTACGGACCTTAACCGGCGCTACCTGGAAGCCGGAAACCTGAATGTGCAAATCATGAGCCGCGGCATGGCCTGGCTGGATACGGGAACGCACGATTCCCTGATGGAGGCCGGACTCTTTGTGCACACCATCGAGCGGCGCCAGGGCCTGAACATAGCTTGCCCCGAAGAGATAGCCTATCGCCAGGGTTTTATCACGGCGGAGCAGTTGGAGCGCCTGGCTCGACCGGTGAGCAAGAGCCGCTATGGACAGTATCTGCTTGCCCTGCTCAGGGAGCCGCATTTCGCGGCCAAGGACGTGCAACTATGAAGATTGAAACGACTTCGCTGCCTGGGGTTCTGGTTCTGACTCCGCCGATTTACCGGGACAGCCGCGGCGCATTCCAGGAGACCTTCAACCGGCGCACCATGGCGGAGGCGGGTTTGCCCGATTTCTGGCCGCAGGATAACTTCTCGCTCTCGAAGAAGAACGTGCTGCGCGGCATTCACTATCAGATTATTCAGCCGCAAGGGAAGCTGGTAAGGGTAACTCACGGCGCCGTTCTCGACGTGGCCGTGGATCTGCGGCGCGGCTCTCCGGCGTTTGCAAAGCATGTAGCTGTGAAACTCAGCGGCGAAAACGGCGCCATGCTGTGGATTCCCGCTGGCTTCGGCCACGCTTTTCTTGTGCTTACCGAGGTCGCAGGCTTCGCTTACAAGGTGACAGATTATTACTCGCCGGCGGGGGAGCGAACCATCGTGTGGAACGATCCGGATCTGGCCATCCCCTGGCCGGTTGCGGCGGAGGACGCGATCGTCTCCGACAAGGATCGCCGCGGCCGGGCGCTGCGAGATGCGGAATTGTTTCCGTGAGGCGAAGCTATAGCAATTGTGGAACCACTGTGGCTTGCTCAGTGATGGAAGCCGGCGCCTTGCAGCGACGGCTTGAAGCCGGGTTGGGTGGCGAACCAGTCGAGATGGCGGCGGATGTCGCGGAGCAGCATTCCTGCTAAATCGTGGGTGAATCCGTTGCGGACGACGATGCGCTGCACGACCGTATCCTGCCGGTTGGCCGGCATCCTGTAGGTCGGCACCTGCCAGCCGCGATCGCGCAACCTGTCAGACAAGTCGTAGAGCGACCAGTTGGTTTGCTCTTTCAGGGTCCAGGCGAGGACGGGCAGATCGCGCCCGGTGGAAAGCATCTGGAAGGGGCCGAGTTCGGCTATCCGGCCCGCCAGTTCGACAGCCACCTCCTGGCAGGCCTCGTGGATGGCGCGATAGCCCGATTTGCCCAGCCGGATGAGGTTGTAATACTGGGCTACGATCTGGCTCGCCGGGCGGGAGAAGTTAATGGCCAGGGTAGGCATGGCGCCGCCCAGGTAATCGACGTTGAAGATCAGATCGGGATCGAGATCCCCGAGCTCGCGCCAGACGATCCAGCCCACGCCCGGATAGACCAGGCCGTACTTGTGGCCGGAGGTGTTGATGGATTTGACGCGCGGCAGGCGAAAGTCCCAGACGAGTTCCGGTTGGAGGAACGGCGCCACGAAGCCGCCGCTGGCGCCATCGACGTGGATGGGAATGTCGAGGCCGGTCTGTTCCTGGAGGCGGTCGAGGGCGGCGCTCAGCGCAAGGACGTTTTCGTAGTCGCCGGTAAAGGTGCTGCCGAGCACGGCGACCACCCCGATGGTGTTCTCGTCGCAGGCTTGGGCGGCGCGCTCCGGATCGGTGACCACCTCGTTGCCTTCGAGCGGAACCTCGCGCGGCTCCACGTCCCAGTAGCGGGCGAACTTGTGCCAGCAGACCTGGGTGTTCGAGCCCATCACTAGGTTGGGCTGGCCGGCTGCCTTCCCCAGCTTGCGCATCCCGTTGCGCCAGCGCCACTTGAGCGCCAGGCCGCCCAGCATGCAGGCCTCGCTGGAGCCGATGGTCGAGGTGCCGATGGTGCGCCCTGGGTCGGGCGAGCGCCACAGCTCGGCCAGCATGTGCACGCAGCGCATCTCCAGCTCCGCCGTCTGCGGGTACTCGTCCTTGTCGATCATGTTCTTGTCGAAGGTCTCGGACATGAGCCGGTGAGCCTCGGGCTCCATCCAGGTGCTGCAGAAGGTGGCGAGGTTGAAGCGGGAGCTGCCGTCGAGGATCAACTCGTCATGGATCAGGTGGTAGGCGGTGCTCGGCGCCATGCCTTGCTCGGGGATGGAGTGGCGCGGAGTCGGCCCCAGCAGCGAGTGGCGCGCGTACATGGGGCGGACCGGGTCCGGGCTGTGCTGTTTTCGCGGGCGTGGCTGGATTGCGGCGTTGTCTTCATCCATTTGAGGTAGATTCCTCCGAAGTCCCCATGGTAAACGCAGTCGTCGCGATTCGTGAATGAATAGCTGGCGAATCGCCTTCACGCAGGAGCATTGCGATGCACGCCGGCGGATGGTCCGGCTCCCTTCAGACCTGACGCCGCGAACCCCCAGGCCGTAGTTGGGGGTTTGGTGTCTGCGGGTACGGGCAGCGTCAAACCTGAAACTTCCGCCAACTCTTCACCCACAGAAGTCAACAAACCTGCCTTCCCTTCCAATTCGGACAATTCATCAGGTCTTTGTACAATATGACCTACGTCTGCATTGTTCTCTGAAAAGACTCGCCACTGCTAGTGGCCTTGAAAAAATCTCCGCGGCTCTGTTCCTCCGTAAAGGTATTTATCGTTTCTTCATGGTCAAAGTGACGTATTAAGTCCAGAAAAGGTTCAAAGATAATCCGTTCTGCATCCAGAATAGCCGGATCACCGAACGCAGATATGTATATGTGTTCAGTTTCAGCCTCTTCCATTTTGGCTGCCAAAGTAGCTATTTCCGCGTCAGTAAGTTCGTTCACGGTTCTAAAAGCCGCCAAATTAGTTAAACGCTGCTTTTCCATTTTCCGCATGGCTTCCACGGTGATTTCGCCCATATCCGGCACGGCTTCATGATATACAAGCAGCTTGCGATAGGTTTCAAACATGTACATACTGAAGCGGTCGCAGAACATTTCCAAAGCAAGCAGGCGGACTACTTTGTTTTGCGTAGCCGAACTAACTTCCTGTCCTTCAACCGCCTGCAGTGCCTTGAACAGATTCTTTGTATATACTACGCTGGTATGCAATCCGGTCGCGCCGTTTAGAAGGCTAATATAGGCCGTTACCGAAAACCGACTTAGCCGGGCTTGCTCCTCTTGCGATAAATCTGTCGGGATCCTATCCGGCATATTCAAGGCTAGCGCATGCGTGAATTCATGCAAGAGCAGCAATTTCATCCACACGCGCAGTGTCTCGAGATCTTTGGGGGTGGGTCGGTTTTGCCATTTTCTGACGGCTCCGGAGAAACTTGCTTTGAACACGCCTTCAAACTTCCCGGCACGTGCAAATAGAGCATCCAACTGCTCCGGCTTCAGCGCACGAAAATATGCCGCAGGGTTTAATGAATTCAAAACGGCCTCAACATACTTGGCGGGTATTCTGGTCAGATTCAAACTTCGCCCTCTTTCATCAACAAACATAGGGTCCATGATCATAACCCGGAAAATCAGTTGAACGATATGATTCTGATTCTTCGCCATCTGAAAAACCAACCCGCTCTCAACGGTAGCCGGAGCTATATGGTCCTCATCGATGTGGAGGATAGGTTTGGCGAAGACATCCGCTGGTGTAATAAATGCAAACCTGTTCAAACCCAAGCTTTTGAGTACACCGAACATTTCTTCTACGTCATCATCGTTCGTAAGCACAAATGCGCCTTGGGCGGGGCGGTTGTCATTATCGTTATAAAGAAAGCCGTTTTCCAAAACTTCGCGTTTCATGAATCTCTCGACGAGGGCCATGGCCGCAGCTTCCGAAAAGGGAATCCCCAAGATCCTGCGCGAATTTCTAAGGGAAAGTTTCCTGGTGATGCCCGCCGCGAGCCGGATGGGGCGGGGAAAAGGACCGCCAACCAGGGCATCTTCGGCCAGGGCAATGAAATTGGCGACGGTGATGGGCGCGTCCGACTCAAGAAGCGGGACGGTTATCTTGCCTTCGGTAGTGGTGAAAACGGCGTAGGTTCCTGCTGCGAATGGCATGAAAAACTCCTGAATTCGTGTGGGGTTTCGTGGTTTCCCAGGTCTTAGAATCGAGACCTGGGAAACCCAGACTCCAGGAATAGTTGAGATTTCTCTAGCCGACGCGTTCGATGACAACCGATTCGAGGACGACCGGTTTGTGGGGTTTGTCCTGGCCGCCGCGAGGGACGAGGGAGATCCTGGTGACGACGTTCTGGCCCTCCACGACTTCGCCGAAGATGGTGTGTTTGCCGGTGAGCCAGGAAGTGGGCGCGACGGTGATGAAGAACTGGCTGCCGTTGGTGTTGGGGCCGGCGTTGGCCATGGCCAGCTTGCCGGGCTTGTCAAACTGGTGCGGGGAGTTCCTGGTCTCATCCTCGAAGCGGTAGCCGGGGCCACCCATGCCGGTGCCGGCGGGGTCACCACCCTGGATCATGAAGTCGGGAATGACCCGGTGGAAGACGGTTCCATCGTAGAGCCTGGCGGTGGATTTCCGGCGGGTGACGGGGTGCGTCCACTCCTTGGTCCCTTCGGCCAGTTCGATGAAGTTCCTGACGGTGATGGGCGCGTCGGCCTCAAAGAGGCGGACGGTGATCTTGCCTTCGGTGGTGGTGAAGACGGCGTAGGTTCCTGCTGCAAGGGCCATGAAAACTCCTGTGTTGCGAGGATTCCCAGGTCGCAACTGCGAGACCTGGGAATCCCGCATCTGTGGGTTCGAACCATGCGGGCTAGGGCTTGGGCGTAGCGGCTGCCGGAGAAGGCGGCAGGGGCTGGCCTTCGTGGACGATGGTGACTTTCTTGAGCACCACGGGCGTGAGCGGCTTGTCCTGGTTGTCGCGCGGGACGCGGGCGATGGTCTTGACGACCAGCACGCCCGGCTCGTCGCACTGGCCGAAGATCGTATATGTCTGGTTTCCCGATTCGAAGGGCACCTCGGTGATGAAGAACTGGCTGCCATCGGTATTGGGGCCGGAGTTGGCCATGGCCAGCCTTCCCGGCTGTTCGAAGTTCAGGTTCGGATCGAATTCGTCGTTGAAGCGGTATCCGGGACCGCCCCTGCCGGTGCCGGACGGGTCGCCGCCCTGGATCATGAACCCCGGAATGACCCGGTGGAAGATGGTGCCGTCGTAATACCGCTTGTTGTGCTGCTTCTGATTGGTGGTGGGGTCGATCCAGTCGATGGTGCCCTCCGCCAAGGCGATGAAGTTGGCTACTGTCCTGGGGGCCTGCCGCTGATAGAACTGGCAGGTGATGCGGCCCATGGAGGTATCCATGACCACGGTGGGTCCGTTGGGATGGACGAGCGCGGCGGCGGTAGCCTGGGGCGCGTCGGGCAGGTCTCCAGCCGGCTTGGCGGACTGCTGCGTCAGGCCCGGGAAGACGCTCGCAGCGGCAAGGGCCGCGGCCAGTGCGGAGATGAGAAGCGGGTTCCTGATTTTCATATCGTCCTTGAGGGTAAATGATGCGGCCAGGGCAAGGCCAGTGTGCGGTTCGGATGGGACTCCACGCCAGGCCGGCAAGCTCACCCACACCGTGCGGGTGTATTGTCTCGATTCAATCGTCCCGCCGGGAGGGACTCTATGCGCGAGACTCTCGAAGCCATCGCCCTGGGTGCGCTGGCGTTTCTGGCTTGGATCACCTAACGCGCCCTGTATGGCCCCGACCCTCTGCCGGAGCGGATTCCCACCCACTTCAACTTTGCCGGCCAGCCCGACGCCTGGGGTTCGCCCTCGTCGCTGATGCTGCTCCCCGTCGTAGCCGCGGGCCTCTATCTGCTCATCACCCTTGCAGGCCTGCTTCCGGTCAGCTTCAAGGCTCCAATCCGGATGACGCCTGAGAATCGCGCCCGCCTTGTAGCGCTCACTCACCAGATGCTCGCCTGGTTCAAGATGTGTCTGGCTTGCCTGTTCGCCTGGATTCAGCGGTCGATTCTCGAAAGTGTGCGGTAGGGAAGATCCAGCCTTTCCCCGATTATTATCCTGGTGTTTCTGGTGGCGGTTTTCGGGGGCGTCGGCTGGCATATCGCAGCCATGATCCGCGCGGGCCGGCCGGGATCAAGCTCGTAGGTCCGCTGCTGCGGGTCCCACCCTTGCCGCAAGAACAAAGACGCGGCAAGGATGGGGCGCCCAGTTTCCTTTGACACGTTTCGGACCGGATTGCCGATCTCCGCGTTGGGGTCGTTCCCGGCGGCTCAGAACACCCATAGGCTGGCCAACACCAGCAGCATGGCGGCGACGGTCACGGTCTGGTAAGCCAGGTCGTCCGCCCTCCGGGATGGCGTTGAACCTCCGCCGGGCGGCGGCAGAGAACGGGATGCGGATTGCGGGGAAGAAAGCATCGTGGGCCTGCCTTTCAATGCCTTTCGGCAGAGTTTACGGATTACGGGCGGTGGCGGTTCCCGGCTCGATCAGATTTCTTGGACGCCGTACACCTTCCTTAGACGCCTCACACCCGGCGAGGATACAGAACATTCCCGCATCCGACAACGGTCCCGACTGCCGGACAGAATTCCTGCGCTGCGGAGCAGATCGGCCAAAGGAAGAAAACGTCCACTCATTTATCAGAACGAGGGATGCCGGACTAATCCTTCGGTAACGGGTGTAAAATCTCGCTCGTGAGCACTGGTTCCGATCTCAACACTGTTTCCTCCGCCGAAACGCGGGAGCGCAACTGGCTGCCGCTGGTGATCGCCGCCTCTGTCGTTCTGATGGTGACTGTCGTTGCCGTGCTCGTCCTCGGACACGGCAAACCGGCCAACAGGATCACGCCCCTCTCAGTTGCGCCAGCCCCCTACGCAGCCAGCCTGCGCATCACAGGCCTGGCCATGAGCGAGGCGGGCAACCTGGCCGGCGGCAAGCTCACCTACCTTGACGGGCACATCGCCAACGCAGGCTCCCGCACGGTTACGGGCGTCACCGTGCAGGTTCTCTTCCGCACCCCTTTTCACGAAGTTGCGCAGAACGAGACCCAGCCGCTCAAGCTGATCCGCATCAGAGATCCCTATGTCGATGTGGAGCCGGTCTCCGCCGCTCCGCTCAAGCCTGGTGACGAGCAGGACTTCCGCCTCATCTTCGATGGGGTCTCCCCGGACTGGGACGGCGCCTACCCCGAGATCCGCATCATCCGCGTGCAGACGAAGTAGATCTTGTCGCTCGAGAAAAGACGGCTGGCCTGGTGGCCGCTGATGTCACGACATTGTCGGGCGTTCACGATATCCACCGCACCCCGGAGCCGCAATCCCGCATCTGAACCAAATAGAATCGCCAGCTCGTCTTCCCGGAGCCGACATGGCCACACTCTCCCAAGCAGAAATCGCTGCCCGCCTGACCGCCCTTCCCGACTGGCGGATCGAGCACGGTGAACTGGTGCGCACCTTCCAGTTCGAGACCTTCCCCGACGCCGTGGCCTTTGTCAACCGTGTGGCCGGCGCCGCCGAGCAGGCCAACCACCATCCGGATATCGACATTCGCTACAACCGGGTTCGCCTCGCCCTGGTCTCGCACGACGCGGGCGGGCTGACGGACAAGGACTTCGCGGTGGCGGCCGCCGCTGACCGGCTGGCCTGACTGGCGGGGCAGATTGCCCGGAAGCTGGCAATCAGCCTTCGTCCGCCGGATCGTCCTCGGGAATCCCATAATGGGAATTTGAGGGCTTTTCCTCGGCCTGATGGAGCTGCGCAAGGGCTTTCCGGTACCACCAGGCAGCCGCCAGTCCTCCGAGAAGCACCGACGCAGCGGCCACAACACCCAGTTTGAGCCAGCCAGGCGAGTTAGAATCCGCCGCGTCCGAAGTGGAAGAAGTTGATGATTCCAAAGAGTTTGTCATATTCTTGCAGTGCCTATTCTCCGCTTGCCGCGATGTTGTGCGTCACCAGGGAAGCTGAGGTTTAGATGCCGCGCGCCTTGGAAACGATAGGCTGCCGGACACGAAAAATAATTTCGATTTTTGTATTTGCTTTCTACCAAATCTATGCTATGGTGTATATATTCCAGTGAAGGAGCCGGTAGAGCTTGCCGCTTCGGAGCTGGAAGCAAGTTGCGTCACTGGCCTCCCGGCACGAACAGCAAGACCGTTCGTGCCGTCTTTTTTTGGGGCCCCGTCGCTTGCCCCGCTTCGCTTCCGGCCCATCCCGGTTTCGGTCTACAATGAACGGGGGGGAATTCGCCATGAAATGCCCGATCAAGCGCCGCTGGGTTCTGGGTTTCGTCGCCGTCGTACTCACCGCGGCCAGCTATGCGCAGTGGTCCAACCCTGCTGACGATATTCCCGCCTATCACCCCTCCGCTCCGCTCAAAGTGAGCGCCTTGCCGCCCATCCTGGCCGGCAGCCAGCTCACGGGAGAGCACTTCCAGTATCCCTGGCAGGTTCACGTCTACCAGCAGGCGGCCAAGATCGGCAACGTGCTCTACCAGCTCCCCTGCTACTGCCGTTGCGACCGAGCCCTCGGCCATACCAGCTTGCGCAGTTGCTTTGAGAATGCGCACGGCACCGAGTGCTCCACCTGCGCCAGGGAGGCGTTCTTTGCTTATGCTCAAACCAAGCTGGGCAAGACCCCGGCCCAGATTCGCGAAGCCGTCAACCGCCGCGAGTACGAGTCCATCGACCTGGAGAAACAGTAGTCCCTGCCGCGGCGAAACCGGAATCGGCGTAGAATGGATACAGCAGCACGAGCCAGTTGGCCCGGCTCGCACCCAACCGGTGTTTCCGGTGGCAGGTTGTTGCCGCCGGGGTGGAACCGGGGTTCCCGGCGAAAGGTCTTCGTCGCGGGGTGGAAGTTGGGGGCGTCACGGTTTCGACGGGATCGATTGCGGCTTGGGAGGCATGTCAGGGTGTGGGCACCTGTAATCGCCTGCAAAACAAAAGTTGCCAATGACAATCTGGCACTTGCAGCTTAATTAACTAAGCTGCCGTCCTCCACGGCTTTGCCTATGGGCCGTGAGCGGGCGTCGCACAGTAGGCTGGCGTGAGCGGCTCGGTCCGTGTCGATCGCGCAAGATCATCGGACTAGCTTCTGGCGCATCTTGTCCGTTCTGAGCGCCAGACGTGAAATCTTCGGAAGCGGACTGAGCATGGACTCTCCCGGCTGACAGCGATTTCGGACGCGGGTTCGACTCCCGCCGCCTCCACCATAGATAACATCA
>Ga0326728_10006343_pt1 | contig 31949 bp, 28 predicted proteins | sample MB3enrmetagenome_FD_207602 | JGI IMG/M metagenome (GOLD analysis project Ga0326728, IMG submission 207602) | Lab enriched peat soil microbial communities from McLean, Ithaca, NY, United States - MB31MN | ecosystem: Environmental > Terrestrial > Soil > Wetlands > Peat | place: USA: New York... | reverse complement strand
ACGGGAGCAGTTCGAAAGCCCTGGAGCTTCCGGTCTCGCCTGTTATGCCGCCATCGTGCTCGCAAACCACCCTGGGGCTGTTTTCATCCCCATTAAGGTATTCGTTCACCAACCGGTAGGAGTGCCAGAGGGGCTTGGACTCCATGCCGGAGTAGTTCCATTGAATCCATTTATCGACGCCTGTAACTTTGCTCAACGCAAGGGCCATTATCGCCGCGCAGAACAAGGCCTGCCACAAATTGGGCAGCGGAAGACGCGACAGGAGTCTGCCCCATCCAATAGCACCCAGCAACACGAGCATTATCTGGGCAAAAGGCAAAAAGCGTATATCCACAAGTCCCATAAAAGGGGCCAGACTGAAACCGAGCAATGCGACCCCGAGTTGCCACGTCAGATAAAGTTCCGGGGATTCGATCGATTCTTTGAGAACGGGCGATGATTGCTTCCGCGGCCCGAAGAGTTTCCCCAAGCATGAGCAGGCGAGTATCAATGACCCTGCAAAGGCGGGCCATAGAACGGGTGGCGCTATTTCAGTCCATTTTTCGAAATGCCAGCAATAAGAGTAAGGCGTATTCCAATGGATGCGCCACAAGAGTGGGAGGAGCCAAAAAGCTGCAAATCCGGCCGCAGCGGCATGAAGTTTCATAATAAATTTCAGGTTTCTGCCCCGAAGAATGAAAAAAACCGATCCGGCTACGGACTGAAGAATGGGATATCCGTGGCTCAATGCTATTAGGGACTCAAGAACGGAACTGCCCAGGAAAGATTTGCCGCCGGTGACATCCGCATAAAGTTTTCCCGTAAAGATGATGTAAAGAATAAAGGAGATTGCGAAGGCGAACTCGCCGGAAAGAGTGCTGCCGATGTTTCCTCCCCATATCGTATTTTCAGTCATGAGAAGAAAAGGCAGTGAAAGCACGGCGCCGATTGCCGGTATGTTTTGTCTGTAGCCAAGGAGCCGGAGGCACAGGAAAACAGCCCCCGGCAGAGGGATTATCGCAAGCAGAGTAACGAGCTTGAAGGCGATCTTAAGGGAAACGGCCTTTGAGATAAGCCCCGCGAGCGCAAAAGGCAGCGGAAAGTAGTGAAGGAAGAGCGGATAACCGGCATAGGCGCCATAAACCCATTTGACAGGCGACAAAAAAGTGAGCAACCCTCGGCTCATAGCGACAGCGGCCATGTAATGAGAGGGTGTGTCGCCTCCGGCCGCCAGGGTCGATTCAAAGACGAGAGACCACGGGAAAAGAAGAATGAGCAGGAGCTCGGATATCAACAGAACCAGAATTGAAGGCGTAATTTTTCGGAATATGGTCATCTGATACTGCCGACTACTCTTCTCGGATCACGGGGAACGCAAAGCGGGCACAAAAGACACAAAGTCTTTAATTGTAAAGGCTCTTTGAATTATTACAAATGAAATCGATTTCGGCTTCGCAGTCGCGGGATGGGCGGAGCGAAATCCAACCCATCGATGGAACGCAAGCACCGTGAATTCGGCTACAGCAATGCGCGCAGGCGGGAGACTATCTGATCCTTGGGCAGAGCGCCCAGCAGGCGATCCAAAAGCCGGCCCTCTTTAAATTCGATCATTACGGGGACGCTTTGAACCTGATACCGTGAAGCCAAGCCCTGGCTTTTATCCAGGTCTACCTTTACAAACTTTATGCGTCCCGAGTACTCCAAGGCCAGTTCGTCCACGATCGGAAGCAAAATCCGGCAGTGACCGCACCAGCGAGCCCAAAACAGGACCAGCACCGGACCGTGAAATCTGATGACTTCTTCGTCAAATGTATGATCGTCTGCATCTATTGCGTGTTGCGGGTACACCGTAGTGAAATGAAGGGGCGCCCGACACCTGCCGCAGACTGCTTTTTCTCCCGCCCGTGAGCGCGGGATGCGATTTTTTGTCCCGCACCGGTCGCATCGGACTATAAAGCTATCCTCAACCATTGATCTTAGCACCCCATTTAATTTAAAATAACTGCGCCTGATTTAGGTGCAGTTGATGCAACGAATAATCACGATATTTTTTCCATGCAAGCGATCCCAAAGACTGTAGGGGGATTGAGTGGCTCGAATAGACGACTACAAAGAATCATTCCGCCTGGCTTGCGAGGAACTCAGGAAAAGAGACGCTTCCGCGCTGGCCACGGCGGCCGGGGCTGAGTTTTCCCCCGAGCAGGGTTTGGTTGTTCCATTTCTGGGGGTTAAGTACAGGCTGGAAATCCACCCGGAAACCGATATCTTCCCGGCTGACTCGACCAAAGAAGTTCCGCTTCCCGATAGAATTCTGATAGCCCACTATCTGCTGGGCGCTGCCGGGAAGAATCTGACCGGAAAACTCATCACGTACCGCCAGGTCCCCGACGGACATTTCTATTTCGACGCATTTCAGAGACGCGCCAGGGACCCGTTTGTGAATTTTTTCGGAAATAAGGGCCATCTTTTTGTAAAATGCGCGGAAATGATTGGAGCTGCGCCGGTAGATACCGGGGATTTCGCCATGGAGTTCTCCGTGTTCCCCCATGTTCCGGTCCAATTGGTTCTATGGTCGGGGGACGAAGAGTTTCCTCCTGACGCTACGATTCTTTTCGATGAAAGCGTCCAGCGGCTCCTTTCGGCCGAAGACATTGCGGTTATGAGCGGGGGCTTGGTCTATCGGCTCATCGGCCTTGGAAGGAAAATCCAGTCTGAATGATACGGAAAAAGCAGGAAGTAAATCATGACGCGGGGACGTTGGTAAGCGGGTTTGAGCGCCCCCGGCGTCGGTTTTTAGCGGAGGAGCAGTTTTGAAAATAGCAGTAACCGGAAAGGGTGGAGTCGGAAAAACCACATTGAGCGCTTTCATTGTAAGGTGGTTTGCCGAGCAGGGTAAGAATGTTCTTGCTATCGACGCGGACCCGGATTCCAACCTGGCGCATGCCCTGGGAATAGAAAACCCCTCGCAGATCACGCCTGTCTCACAAATGAGGGAACTGGTCGCCGAGCGGACCGAGTCCGTTCCAGGCGCTTATGGCGGTTTCTTCAAACTCAATCCGAAGGTCGACGATCTGCCCGAAATGCTTTCGGTCCGTCAGGGACAAAACATTCGGCTTATGGTCATGGGTGGAATCAAGAAGGGTGGGACGGGCTGCGTTTGCCCGGAGAGCGTTTTGCTCAAAAACCTGGTCCAGCACTTGATATTGAGACGCGATGAAGTGGTAATAATGGATATGGAGGCCGGCATAGAGCACCTGGGCCGAGGGACCTCCAAATCCGTAGACTGGCTGATCACTGTCGTCGAACCGGGGCAGCGCAGCGTCGATACGGCTTCCCGCATACGTGAGCTCGGCAAAGACATAGGGCTCACGAGGATCGGCATTGTCGGCAACAAAATTCGTAACGAAGAGGATCGTTCGTTTCTTAGAAAGGTCTTGGGCGGCCAATTGATACTCGGCTTCATTCCTTACGACGACCTCATCATAGAAGCAGACCTCAAATCGCAATTTGCTGAAAAGGTAGGCAGCCAAACGAAGGCTGCTCTTAACAAGATAGCAAAGAACCTTTTGGAGGCGGTGGAAGCGGCCTCCCCTTGAGACGGGATGACCACTGATGATCGACGTCCAGAGCCAGGCCGACTACAGGAACATAAATATCGACAAAGTCGGCGTAAAGGATATCCGCTACCCTGTCACCGTGATGGACAAGAATGACGGGGTCCAGCACACTGTCGCCTCGATAAACATGTATGTCAACGTGCCCCATGAATTCAAGGGCACTCATATGAGCCGTTTTATCGAGATTCTGAACCAATTCCACGGGCACCTCGATATAAGGAAATTTGCATCCGTTTTGGAGGCCCTCCAGGAGCATCTCCAGGCCGAATCTGCGCACATGGAGATAAGTTTTCCCTACTTTGTCCGTAAGCTTTCGCCCGTTACGGAGAGTGCGGGATTGATGGAATACCGCTGCCGAATCTCCGGCTCTCTCGACAGGGAGAAAGGCTACGATCTGGTAGTCGAGGTAAATGTCCCGATCACCACTGTTTGCCCCTGCTCCAAGGAGATCAGCGATCATGGCGCCCATAACCAGAGAGGAATGGTACGGGTAGCAGTCCGCTTCAAGCGCTTCATCTGGATCGAGGATCTTGTCGATATGGTGGAAAGGGCCGCTTCCTGCGACGTTTACTCGGTGCTCAAAAGGCCGGACGAAAAATTCGTTACCGAATATGCTTACGAAAACCCGAAGTTCGTTGAAGACGTCGTCCGCGACATAGCTTTCGAACTAAAGTACGATCCGAACATCCTCTGGTTCCTGGTCGACGTGGAGAATTTCGAGTCCATTCATAACCACAGTGCTTATGCATTTATCGAAAGACTAAAGTGATCGATCAAGCCTGAATCCAGTGAAAGAACTGAATACCTTCGAGCAGCTCTGCTGCTCTATGGCCGATCCGGCCTTCTATCCTCATCGGGTCTCAAAACTCGAGAGGCGCGAGACGCACATATCCGTCGTCTTTCTGACCGGCGATTTTGTCTATAAACTCAAAAAACCCATCGACTTTGGCTTTCTCGATTACACCGGCCTGGAAACCAGGCGGAAAATGTGCGAGCTTGAGGTCAAACTCAATCAACGTCTGTCCCGGAATGTATATCTCGGTGTCGTCCCGTTGAGCACGAAAGAAGGCGGTTTTCTTTTCGGGGATGGCGGCGACGTGGTGGAATATGCAGTCAGGATGAAACAACTCCCCGATGAAGCCTCTCTTGCCAATCGGATCGGGCTTGGAAAGGTCTCACCCGGACAAATGCTCCAGCTCGGCGGCCGTCTGGCGGAGTTTTACAAATCAGCCGAGCGTAGCGATCAAATTGACCGCTATGGCGACCTCAGCGTCATAGAAATGAACACTGAGGAAAATTTCCGGCAACTTACACCCTTCGTGGGAGCGCTGCTCGACAAGGAACGCTTCGATTTCGTGATGGAGTCGAGCCGCGGGTTCTTAAGAAACCATGGTCTGCTTTTCGAGCGCAGGACCAGGGAGGGCAGAATCCGCGACGGTCATGGCGACCTGAGAGCCGAGCATATCTATTTGCTCGACGGTATTCAGATAATCGACTGTATCGAGTTCAACGAACGCTTTCGATACGGCGACACCGCTATCGACCTCGCGTTTCTCCACATGGATGTCGAACGCCTGGGCGCGCCTGATTTGAACCTGGCGGTGTTGAACGGCTATATGGAATCCAGCCGTGACTACGGCATATACACGCTGCTGGACTTCTATTCGTGTTATCGCGCCGTTGTGAAGATCAAAATATCCTGTCTGAGCGCTACCGGACCGGAGGAAAGCACGAGGACACGCGAAATGCAAAGCCGCGCAGCCCAATACCTGGGTCTTGCCTTCAGATACTCCGTGCAGTTTTCCAGGCCCACTCTCTACGTGCTGTGCGGATTGCCGGGAACAGGCAAATCAACCTACGCCAAAATGCTTCGTGAGATATTCGACATCGCGCTTTTCAGCTCCGATGAGGTCCGCAGAGAGCTTCCCCAATACGGCGGGCGCCACGGGCCCGTACCCTTCGGCGCCGGTATCTACAAGATCGAGACCAGGGCCCACGTCTATTCCAGGATGCTTTCGACGGCCCACGACGAACTCAGAGCCGGACGCTCGGCAATCCTGGACGCCACTTTTTCATTGCACAAATGGCGTGAAGAGGCGGTGAGGCTGGCTGAAGACCTCGACACCAGTATTATATTCCTCGAATGCGAATCTTCGCAGGCCACTATCCTGGAAAGGCTGGCGCAACGGGAGGGTAAAGACGGCCTTTCGGACGCAAGACCTGAACACCTCGAGGGTCTTAGCGACGAATTTGAGACAATGGACGAACTCCCCCCCGAACGGCATATCAGCATAAATACTGAAGCCGGGATCGAAGCGAACCTGATAGAGATCCTCTCCGGCGTCTACGGAAAAAAACGCGTGCAGATAGAGCGGATAATCGCCGGGCTCTAAATCGCAGCTACTTGCCCAGATAGCCTCCGGGACTGTCGACACCGCTACCGAAATCCCATCCCGGCCCAGGTCGCATGATTACCGCAAATGCCGTAGACGATGTCGAGAAATTCAGATCTTATACTATTGCGTTCAAGACGATGGAACCGTCCAATCGTCACCCCGTCGAAGCTTGCCCCGGAGATTCCAAGTCCGGGGGACTGGGTCCAGAGGCCCTTGAAATCCCGCGCAGCGCGGGACTGGATTCCGGCATACGAGGCTGTGTCATAAAAGCAGAAACAGTGAGAAATTATCAAGAAAGTTGGAATGGGACACTGGATGCCGGCCTGCGCCCTCATAAAGGATCGGACGCCGAACTCGAAGCATGGGACGCTGGCTAAGATGGCAAACGCGGACACGAGCGAAGCGAGGGTGCGCCCTCGCAAAACATCGGGCGCGAACTTGAAGCATATGCCGAGCATCCACTGTGCAAGCGCGGACCCGAGCCAAGCGACGGTTCAGCATTGATGGGCGGGCACTGTGCAAAACGCAAACCCGAACGCGAGTGAGGGTTCGCCGGCATGACGGACGCTCAGATGCCTGGATTTTACCCCATGAGTGCGAATTTTGAACTGGCCGCTAATTGCGACACAGTAATTCATGTCCCTGTCGGGACACCCTGGAAACCATGAAAAGTTCGTAATTTTTTGTAGGAGGGGCTTCCAGCCCCGACAAACTTTTCGAACCAGCCTATTACGCCGGAATGACGCATCAAGTATTACTTTAGCACCAACTTGAACGCAAAATGGTATTACTTCTCCATCGCCAGCTCGATCAATTTGTCCAAAAGCTGGGGAAATTCGATGCCCGCTTTCGCGGCAGCCTGCGGGAAAAGGCTTGTGGCAGTCATTCCAGGTATGGTGTTTGTCTCCAGTAAGTAGATCTCCTCGCCTGAAAGAATCATGTCCGTTCGGCTGTAGCCTCTGCAGTGGAGAGCGTCGTGCGCGCGCCTGGCGTACTGCTGAGATCTTTCGGTCAGTTCCCTGGAGATTCTTGCCGGACAGATTTCATCTGTAGCGCCCGGCGAGTACTTGGCCTCGTAATCGAAATATTCGTACCTCTCGGCCGGGCAAATCTCGACAAGCGGAAGCGCCAGCAGATCTGAGTTTCCAAGGACTCCGGCTGTGATTTCGACTCCCTTTATGTATTTTTCTATGACACAGCGCCTGTCAAAACTCCACGCTTTCTCTAAAGCGCTTTCCAGGTCTTTTTGCTCTCTTACGATCGTCAAACCTATACTGGATCCCTCGTGCTCCGGCTTCACCACGACCGGCAGCCCCAGCTCATCGATGACAGTCGAGGCTTTGGGCGGATTTGACCTGCTAGCCGCAATAAAAGCAGGGGTAGGCAGTCCCGCCTGGACATAAAGCTGCTTGCTGACAATTTTGTTCATGGCAACGGCACTTCCGAGCACGCCGCTGCCCTGATAGGGTATTCCCAAAGAATCCAGCATTCCCTGAATGGTCCCATCTTCACCAAGCCGCCCATGCAGGATGATCAGAGCTACATCAATCCCTTTGGCGTTATTTACCAGCAAAGGCAGGTCCGTTGCCGGATCGTACCTCAAAATCGCGTAGCGCGATTTGTCGAGCGCTTGAAAAACCTGGTCGCCGCTTCTCAATGAAACCGCTCGTTCAGCCGATTTCCCCCCTGACAACAAGGCTACGGTAAGCTTTTTCGTTTCCATGATGTCGCTCAGGCTTTCTCGATGCCGTCAATTGTTATCCCCATAATCTCAGAACCCTTGGGCATTATAGGCAGGTGAGAAAAAATCGTTCGCTCAAGGGCGAGGTAAAGATCGAGTTTTTCCAGCAGGAGTTGAGCCTGCTGAGGCGCCTTAGCATAACGTTGGATCAGATCCCGATAGCGTTCTTCGATCGAGACGACTTCGTCGTGTCGCACTCTTTTGTCGGAATAATTGACGACGAGCGATTCAGTAACTGCACCGTTAACTTGGCTGGAATCAAGTGAAATATGTTCCCCGACTATTCGCACCACGGCGGGGTCGACAATGCCGTCCAGCATTTTAGCCCCAAGCGCGGCGTGGTCTTCACCCGATCTTAGCCCGGACATCTTTCCAACGTCGTGCAGAAGAGCCCCGGCTTCTATCAACTGTAAATCGAGTCTCGAGCTGTTGTTGTTTAGTCCGGCTGCAAGGCGGAGCGCGACTTCAGCAACCAGAAGGCTGTGTCTGCGTATATTTTCAGGCATATTGAATTGCCGTTGCAACTCAATGCATTCGGTGCGCGACGGAATAACCACTCTTACTTAAGTTCCTTTCACAGTTAAGGAGATCTCTACACCTTCCTGTAAAATTTTGACCAGGGCCGCCGATCTGTTTCCCTGAGATCGCCGAGAGCAAGGCGCAAAGCACGGACGGCCAGTTCAGCGCAATGCATTTCCGCTTTAGGCAGGGTTTCCAGGAAGTCGGCGATCTGCTTAGCTGATATGGCCCGGGCTTCCATAATCGATTTTCCTTCGATCATGTGGACCAGGGCATTGGCGCAGGCGATCGTATATATACAGCCCTCCGTGTAAAAGGACGCCCAACGTATCCTGCGGTTTCCGTCCATCATCAGGTAAATCTCAAGGGTGTCACCGCACTCGCGGCTATACTTTCCGTATCCGTCCGGCTGCTGTATCCTTTCGAATCTATCTTGCTCAAGCGCCATTTCGAGGAAATTGGCCGAGTGCCCCTGCAAGAGTTCAAGAATTTCCTGATTCATCTCTTCTCCCGAGTTAGAGGTCAAAATAAATATGTACCCTAATTCGGCTCTCTTTTAAATACCTCGCGCGGAGCAAAAACATAATTTGCGCTCATAAACTCAAAAGCTTCAAAACCAAAAGTCCCGAAAGATTTGCGCAAATTCCAGCCATGACGTCATCGACCATTATCGCTGTGCCCCCCGTCAGGCTTCTTTCCGCCCACCGGATCGGCCAGGGTTTCCAGATATCAAATAGACGGAACAGGAAAAAGCCGCAGGCGATCGATGGAAAGCTTACCGGATGACCCGCCATTGCAACCATATAACCACACAATTCGTCAATCACCACTTCTCCGGGGTCCGTTTTGCCCAATTCCCGTTCAGCTTTCCCCGAAACATACAAACCGATAAAGAAAAGCGCGCCGGCAAAAACTAACTGTACTTGCCATGAGAAGCGACCGACGAGGATAAAACAAGGGACGCCGGCAACCAGCGTCGCGATCGTCCCGGGGGCGATCGGAGAATTACCCAGCGCCAAAACCGAGGCAAGCATACAATGAATTGAGTGATTTCTCTTCAAATCGCCGGTTCGATTATCTTGATGTCCACTCCCTGGACGCATTTCATAAGGATTTCTAAAAAGCCAGCAACCGGGATATTCCGTTCGGGCCTGCTCGGGCTCAAAGTTGACGTGTAAGACCCGCAGATGTAGATTTCTATTTCAAAAATCGATGGTTTATATCCGAATGTGACGAAATCGTTCCCTTCGGAGCAGATAAACTCGAGGTAAACAGGGTTCCCCCTGTCGGTAACAAAAAATCCCTGTCCTTCCGTGAAAAACGACTTCTTTGCGGTTTCCAGTCCCTGCTGAGCTTCCGCAGCAATATCGAATTCCAGCTTCTCCGCCCTCTCATCTGGTTCAGCTCCGGGCAGGCGGCGCGCCAAACGCTGCAAAGACTCCATTATGGGCGGCTTGGGCCGCAGGCCGAAGCGCTCACCGACGTCGGGATAAATCCTTAAAATGTTCTCGAAATCGGTCTGCAAATTGGAGGGGAGCCGGAGCATGACTTCGTAAAAATCGGCCAGGAGGGGTTCGAGAACGCGCTGGACCGTTTCCGCCGGCACGTTTCCCAGAAGCATCCGGTTTCGGAAGCTCGAAAAGAGCAAATGCGGAAACCTGTCCAATAGTTCGTCGGCCGTGGCCATATTCTCGAAAAAACCCTTTCTCCTGCTGCCTGACCGAGACCCCGGCAGGCAAAAGAATTGGAGGCAAATGCGCTTAAGAGCTTACATCTAGCATAGTTGCGAGACGCTTGCCATACCAACAAGGCAGCGAGCACTTAAAACTTTTCGTTACCGGGACCGCCCTTTGCCAAACAGGATTAGCACCTGTTCCATTATGCATCTTCTGTGCTCGGCCAGAAGGCGCCTGTTAGCGTGATCGACCGTGTTGTCCATGTTGAACTGGCGCTTGAGTCTTTCAACGAAGGGCTTGCGGTCTTCCCCCTGGAGCCAGCCGAAAAGGGTTTTCTCCCACCTTCCGCCTTCAAATCCCGGGAACCTGGATTCTTCGTCAATGATGCTTCCTTCTATAGCGCGATCCAACAGTTCTCTGAATTTATTCCTGAAATACTCCAGACCCTTCGCACAAACAGTCTCGTCAATCTCTGCCATTTCGATGGCCAGGTAGATAAACCAGATCATCGACCGCAAACGCATTGACCTGTCCTGGTCGGCGGACAGATCGGAATTGTCGCGGGAGAAAAGATGCAGAAAACACAATACATCTCTTTCATCCGCCGGTTTCGCTTTTTGAAAGAGGCACCGTATGAGAATTTTGAGGGCTTCGTTTTGATGGGGGATGAGGACATTGTCACGGTCAGCCTCAAATTCGAACCCGAATGAGTCCTCCAAAATGACCTGTACCGTCTCCGGGTCGCGGAAAATGGTAAAATGCTCTGAGGTGATTCGGCCTGCGGCACGTTCGAGCGCGTAGCCGAGCAGAAACCTCCTTACTGCATCGCGTACGTCCCGTCCTTCGGCAACGCCCTGAGCCGTCAGCTTCAAAAGTCCTGAAGCCACAGCCTCCCGGTCCTTTTGAAGTACTTCAGCCAGCGGCGCGAAAGACGGAATGGAAGACCAGACTTGAACGTGATTGTCTATTGCGGCATTTATACGGCTCAAGCGGTCGGACATAAACATTCTGGGTTCCAACTGTGCCCGGACAGGAATAAAACCGATGCTTACGACGCCCAAAGTGAAAAACTTCGATCGCGGGGCTTTTTATTAGGATTACCGTTACGCCCGTAGTGGATGCAAACTCGAATCCACCATCCTGATTTGTGAAAACGTCTATGTTGCGTCAAGCACCGTTAAGGGTATCGGCTGCAGGCCTGTAATAGCGTTCCAGGCCAAAGGCCTCGGCCACAGGTTTGAAAGTTATGAGGCCTTTGTACATGTTGAGTCCGTTCATTAAAGCCGATTCCCGGAGGCAGGCCCTTTCCACTCCAAGGTTTGCCAGCCGCAGGCCGTATTTCCCGGTGCGGTTGTTGAGGGCGAACGTGGAGGTGCGGGCGTAGGCGCCGGGCATGTTAGTTACGCAATAATGCACTACGTCGTTCACCGTAAACACAGGGTCGCTGTGTGAGGTGGGACGGGACGTTTCCGCGCAGCCTCCCTGGTCTATGGCCACGTCGACAATGATAGAACCCGGCTTCATGATGCTTAGATGCTCGCGCTTTATTATCTTGGGAGCCTTCGCACCGGTCACCAGGACGGCCCCGATCACTATGTCGGCTTCTTTGAGGCCCCTTTCCAGGGTATAGGCATCGGCGTAAATAGGAGAAACATTTGCAGGCATGACATTACCCAGGTGTTCGAGCGTGTCCAGATTTATGTCAAGTAAAGTCACTATGGCGCCAAGCCCTGCGGCGACCTTGCCGGCGTTGCTCCCCACCGTGCCGCCTCCGATTATTAATACGTTGGCCGGAGAGACTCCAGGCACCCCCGTGGGCAACAGTCCTCTCCCTCCATACATCTTGCTGATATAGAAAGAGCCCATAAGCGGCGCCATTCTTCCCGCGACTTCACTCATCGGTTTGAGCAAAGGCAACGAACCGTCGGGTTTCTGGACCGTCTCATAGGCAAGAGCCACTATCTGCTTTTCCAGGCACGCCATGGTGAGCTTCTCATCGGCCGCAAAGTGGAAATAAGTGTAGATCAGCTGTCCCGGCTGCATGAAATCATATTCGCTCGGGAGCGGCTCTTTAACCTTGACGATCATCTCCGAGGTTTCCCAAATCTCACGAGGCGTCAGGCAAATGCGAGCGCCGGCCTCCTTATATTGCTGGTCCGGAACAGCCGACCCGAGGCCGGCGCCTTTTTCTATGCACACCTCATGTCCACTGTCCACGAACGCCTTTACCGCGGCAGGAATAAGCCCCACTCGGAACTCCTGGTCCTTGATCTCTTTCGGGCAGCCGATTTTCATTGGGAAAGCCTCCCGGCATGTTTTTCAGGCACATATTAATCGTTATCATTAACGAGTAATTAATTATTAACCCAAAATGCTTTTATTGACCAGAGCCAACGGAGATGCTATATAGGAAATTTCGCTCATCCAAACTCCTTGCTCCCTCCGCGCCGAGGGGGCTGCTTTTCAACCCGAGAGGAGATCCTATGAGGAAGTACGAGACTTTTATCATCATCGACCCGGACTTGCCTGACGAAGTAAGCACGACTCTTGCCAACAAAGTCCAGTCTATCATTACCACAAATCAGGGGGAAGTTCTCACCTATGTCCCGTGGGGCAAAAGAAAGCTTGCCTATGCTATCCGCAAGCGCACGCGCGGCCTCTATGTACTGATGGAATACGCCGGCGGCCCCAAGCTTGTGGCCGAACTCGAACGAAATCTGCGTATAGATGAACGCATTCTCAAGTTCATCACCATTATGCTCGAAGAGCGCTTCGACCCTGAAAAAGAAAGGGAGCGCAGGGCGGCACAGGCGGCCGTAGTGCCTTTCACCGAGGATGAAGAATCCACGGCGATCCCTCTGGGCGAAGAGGAAGAGGAAGAAGAGATGCCGGAGGATTTTGAAGTCGAAGGTGTCACGGGAGAAGACGAGGAACAAGAGAGCTAATCAAGGAATTCTTAGTTTATATGGAAAGAGAGTCGAACATGATGACCGTCAGGCGTAAGAGGCGAACATTTGCACGGCGAAAAATCTGCCGTTTCTGCGTGGATTCCGATCTGCGTATTGATTACAAAGACGCGAAGACGCTCCGCTACTTTGTGACGGAACGCGGTAAAATAGTTCCGAGGAGAATATCAGGCAACTGCGCAAAGCATCAGCGCGAGCTCACGCTTGCCATAAAGAGGGCGCGGCAGATTGCGCTTCTGCCCTATACCGCCATACACATGCTTTAGTACAGCGCTGCCGATTAACTGTCGATCCCGAAATATATGAATGGGCCATTGGGAGAACTCCGGATTTTACGGCCAGGCACGGCGGGAAAAGAATTCTTGCTCCTGATCTTGCTCACCCTTGTTCTTTTCCTGACGATCCTGTTTCTGCCGCCGGTCGGTTTTTTTTCCGGCATGCTGACTCCTGCGCCCACTGCAGTCGCCCTGATAAGATGGGGGCTTCCTAACGCGCTGCTGGTGCCGGGCTGCTCGGTGCTTATCGGATCGCTGGTGCTCTATCTTCTTAACATCTCCGATTTTATCCCCTATCTACTAGCGCTGATGGGCGTGGGCGCCCTCATAGGATACGGACTCCGAAGCCGATGGTCGATCGAGAAGGTAGTCGGGTTATCGAGTCTGGTCCTGATCGGCGCGGCCGCACTGGTCCTGGTCTTCGTACTTGCTGAAGCTAAAGGCGACTTGTTTGGCCGGATCGAGCAGGAAATGCACGCAGCGATCTCTACAGCCCTGAAACAGTTTTGGGGTGAGTCGCCCGAGAGTCAGGAGCTCGAAAGCAAGCTCGCCGAGGTAGTTCCCATGATGGTGCAAACTATGCCGGGGATGTTTGTATCCTGCGCTCTCGGAATCTCCTGGTTAAACTTGCTCATTTCGCGCAGGTATTGCCGAATGGCTTCCATCGAGCTTTGCACTCCCGAAAAACTGGCGCTTTGGAAAACTCCGGAGTTCATCGTCTGGTTCGCAATCGCCGGCGGCCTGATGGCGCTCGTGCCCGTGGGTGATTTGAGGGTAGCCGGAATCAATTTGCTTATTGTCATGGGCTCCATCTATTTCCTTCAGGGTCTCGCAATAATGGCTTTCTTCTTTGAAAGATGGAGACTGCCCTTTTTTGTAAAAGGCATCCTTTACGCCTTATTGTTTGTGCAGCAGTTCGCGTCAATGGCTACCGCCGTCCTGGGGCTGTTTGACATATGGTTCGATTTTCGAAAGTTAACCAGGAAGCAGGCCTAGTTTGATTTATGACCGAAGACCGGGCAGAAAACTGTCGCCTGATTCCGACGGGCAATCGGCTTGCTTACACACCCGGTTATGATGTATTCTCAAGAGATCGGAGTCTGGCGCCGAATGCAGGATATCAGCCATCGGAGAAAAAGATTCGAGGCGCTAGGCTCTGCCCGACACCCGGCCTCCTGAATCCGACACCGGGCACCCGTAAAGGAGTTCCAAAATGAAAGTGATATTGACTGAAACCATCGAATCAATCGGGCAAATTGGTGAAGTAGTGAACGTTGCGCCCGGGTATGCCCGTAATTTTCTCTTCCCTAAGAAACTGGCGATGGAGGCTAGCGGCATCAACGTGCGCGAACTTGAACACAAGAAACGCGTCATTGGGCAAAAACGTGAAAAACAGCGCCAGGAGATGCTATCCTATGCCGAGAAGCTGAATTCAGTCACCGTTTCCATGCGCCGCAAGGTTTCCGAAGAAAACAAACTTTATGGTTCCGTGAGCGTGGCGGATATTTCAAAAGCCCTCGAGGACCATGGCTTTGAGGTTGCCAGGAAAGATATAGTATTGGAGCAGCCGATAAAGAATCTCGGAGAATTTAAGGTCGGTATCCGGGTCGACCCGCAGATAAGCGCAACCGTTCACGTGGTGATTGAAAAAGAAGAATAGTTATGGAGGACCTTTCAGCGGAACTCCGCAAAATTCCGCCCCAGCAGATCGAGGCCGAACAATCGCTTCTGGGCGGAATCATGGTTGACAGCTCCGGCCTTCCGGCTGCCCTCGAGACCTTGAAAGGCGACGAGTTTTACAAAGAATCACACCGGGTAATCTTCACTGCAATTCAGGACCTTTTCGAACGCAACGAACCGGTCGACATCCTCACCGTTACGAATCTGCTCGAAGAACGCAAGCAACTGGAGGGCGTCGGCGGGGCATCCTACATCGCCGCCCTCACCGATGCGATGCCTACTGCGACCAATGTTGCCGCATATGCAAAGATTGTAAACGAAAAAGCAGTTATGCGCAGGCTTATCCAGTCTGCGAACGAAATCATCTCGTTTGCCTATGGCGGAGGTAGAAACACCGAAGAGATTCTGGACAATGCCGAGGCCGCCATTTTTAGAATAGCCGAACGCAGAATTCGCAGTTCATATTTTCCATTAAAGGAAGTCATCAAGAAAAACATAGAAACAATCGAGCGGTATCAAGAATACCGTGAAACCGTTACAGGCGTTCCAAGCGGCTACAGGGACCTCGACAAGCTTACTGCGGGGTTTCAGAAATCCGACCTGATCATCATTGCGGCGAGACCGAGCATGGGAAAAACCGCCCTTGGCCTCTGCATCGCCCGCAACGCCGCCATGGAAACCGGCGTCCCGGTGGGCTTCTTCTCACTGGAAATGAGCAAAGAGCAGCTCGCGATGCGTCTTCTGTGCGCGGAAGCCAGGGTTGATTCCCACAAAATCCGCTCCGGCTTTCTTAGCAGGCAGGAATGCGGTAAGCTGCTCCAGGCCGCCGGGCTGTTTATGGACGTGCCCATATACATAGACGACACTCCCTCCATTTCTCCACTCGAACTCAGGGCCAAAGCGCGCAGAATGATGGCCGACCAGGGACTCGGGCTGGTCGTGGTCGATTACTTGCAGCTTATGAGAGGCCGCGATACGGCGGAACGCAGGGAGCAGGAAATTTCGGAGATATCTCGTTCGCTCAAAGGGCTGGCTAAGGAACTGGATATCCCGGTGATCGCCATCGCCCAGTTAAACCGCAAAGTCGAGGAGCGCACCGACAAAAGGCCTCTTTTGAGCGACCTTCGCGAGTCCGGCGCCATAGAACAGGACGCCGATGTCATCGCCTTCATATATCGTGATGAAGTTTACGCCAAACAAGGCGCCAAAGAACCGGGGGTAGCCGAGATCATAATCGGCAAGCAGAGAAACGGGCCCTCAGGCGAAACCATTAAATTGGCGTACATAAACACTTATACGCGTTTTGAAAATCTGGCCGCAGCAGTTTGAAGCCCCGCTATAAATCGAGCCGGGAAGGATTTTCCATGTTCAACTCCGTTCACTGTTCGCTGTTCAGCGTTTGATCCATTGTCTGAAAAGGGTTTAAATTAAAAGATGCAAGATGACACATATTGGAATAAGTCTGCTGAGACTTTGACGAGGGAAGGCATCGAGGAACTCCAGACCCGCCTGCTGAAGTCGAGTTTGGGACGTGCCTCTCGCTCGAAGTTCTACGCGGAGAGGTTCAAAACGATAGGCCTCGATCCGGAGTTGGTCTCAAGCCTCGAAGATTTTCACCGCATCCCGTTTACTGTAAAGAAAGACCTGAGGCAAAGCTATCCTTACGGCCTTTTATGCGAACCCAAGGATCGCATCCTCAGAATGCACAGCTCCTCAGGCACGACCGGCCAGGCAATTGCAGTTTTTTACACTAAAGCCGACCTCGAATTATGGGCTGACTTGCTTGCCCGGTGCATGTACATGGCGGGAGCACGCCCCTCGGATACCTTTCAAAACCTCAGCGGGTATGGTCTTTTTACCGGCGGTCTCGGCTTTCAGTATGGGGCGGAGCGGCTCGGCATGCTGACTATCCCTTCGGGCGCAGGCAACAGCAGGCGTCAGATTCAGATAATGCGCGACTTTTCGACCAGCGTCATTCACATCATCCCGAGTTTTCTGCTCCTTCTAATGGACGTTTTAAAAGAGATGCAGGTAGATCCTCAAAAGGAGCTATCCCTCAAAATCGCCTTCGTCGGGGCCGAACCCTATTCGCAGGAGGTCAGGAAGCGGCTTGAAAGCTTTTACGGCATAAAAGTGTACAACAGCTTCGGGCTGTCGGAAATGAACGGACCTGGCGTGGCCTTCGAGTGCCCTCATCAGAACGGGATGCATATCTGGGAAGACGCTTACATTGTCGAAATTATCGATCCCGAAACCCTCCAGACCGTTCCGGACGGCCAATACGGCGAACTCGTGATGACGACGCTCCAGCGTGAGGCAATGCCCGTTTTGCGCTACAGGACCGGGGACCTTACGCGGATATTGCCGGGCGAATGCGGTTGCGGCCGGGTCCACAAAAGGATAGACAGAATTCAGGGCCGCACCGACGATATGTTCATCATAAAGGGGGTAAATATTTTCCCCATGCAGGTCGAGCAGGTCTTGATGAACATCCCTGAAGTGGGCAATAATTATGTGATTCTTCTGACAAAAGAACATGACATCGATAACATGGTCGTTCGAGTCGAAATGACCGACTCGGTATTTGTCGAGGACATGCGGGTATTGGAGCGCGTCCGCAAAAGAATAACGCATGATCTGAAAAATGAACTGCTTGTCACTCCCAGGGTGGAACTGGTAGAGCCCAACAGCCTGCCGAGAAGCGAAGGCAAGGCCACCAGGCTTATCGATCAACGGATGATTTGATGGAGGAAATAATACGAAAATCATCGGAAATGTAACCGGACTAAAACCCGGCGCCCGCCGGCGTATTGAGGGTCTCGGCCGGCGAAAAGTTCCCGCATATCAGGTGATTTCACCCGAACTTTCCCGTGACTTGTCACACATATCATTTGAATCAGGACGTCAGATAGGACTGCTCATAGGCCGCGACGGCGCCGTCGAAACGGTGCTCGTTGGAGGACCACGCTCTCTATATATACCGGATCTGCCCAAGAGCCGCGGCGGCAGGCGGCGCCTTCGCGGGCTTCGACTGGCGCATACGCACCTGCATTCGGAGCCGCTTTCGCAGGAAGATCTCATGGACCTGGTGTTCCTGAGGCTCGACTGCGTAGCAGTGATTCATGTGGACGCGAATGGCGGGGCAACCCAGCTTGAAGTAGCTCACATACTTCCCGGAACTGAAAACGGCTTAAAGGGCTGGGAAGTCCTTCCGCCGATGTCTTGTCATGACCCCGATCTCGATTTTCAGGCCCTTGTCCGCTCACTGGAAGACGAACTCGAACGCAATCGGCTGGCCACTCCCGCCGCCGGCGATGGAGAAGACCGTGCCATATTGGTGAGCGTAACCGATGCCGACAGAGATACGGCAAAAAGATCGATGAATGAGCTTGTCGAACTTGCCCGGACCGGAGGTATAATCGCCGCAGACATAGTCATCCAGCGGCAGCGCCAGAAGAACCCGAAGTATTTCATCGGCAAAGGCAAGCTGAGCGAAATTGTGCTGAGGGCCCTCCAATGCGGGGTGGATCTGCTGATATTCGACCATGAGCTCAACCCGTCGCAGGTGCGCGCCATAACCGACACAACGGAGCTTCGGGTGGTGGACAGGACACAGCTGATCCTGGATATTTTCGCTCAAAGAGCGCAAAGCAGAGAAGGCAAGATCCAGGTCGAGATGGCGCAGCTCAAGTACCTGCTTCCAAGACTCGGGGTCAAGGATGACGCCCTTTCGAGGCTTACCGGAGGCATTGGGACGAGGGGACCCGGGGAGACGACCCTGGAGGTCAACAGGCGCCGCACAAAAGATCGCATAGCAAAACTGGAAGAAGATCTTCAAAGTCTGCGAAAACGGCGCAGCTTAAGGCGCACAAAAAGAACCAGAAAAGAAATGCCCACGATTTCCATTGTGGGTTATACCAACGCCGGCAAATCCACTTTGCTCAATTCTCTGACTCACAGCTCGGTCCTGGTCGAAGACAAACTCTTTGCCACTCTTGACCCTATCAGCCGCAGGCTTCGGTTCCCGAAAGACTTCGAGGTTATAATAACCGACACCGTCGGGTTCATACGGGAACTTCCAAAGGACCTGCTGGATGCTTTCTCCGCCACCCTGGAAGAACTGCAGGATGCCGACCTGCTGCTTCATGTCATCGATATGAGCAACGAGCAGTTCGAAGAGCAGATGGATTCGGTCGAAAGTACCCTGAAAAATCTGGAACTGTACAAAAAACCGATCATAACGGTCTTCAACAAAATCGACCTCCTCCCCGCCGATTTCGTCGCTCGCAAACTCAGAAAATACGGCGGAATAGGCATATCGGCCATAAATCCCCGAACCCTGGAACCGCTCATCCTGGCCTTGCAGGATAACGTCGCCGACTTCGTGGAAAGGGAGGTGGGATTTGCGCCGGTCGCGCGGGAAAATCAGGTGAACGGGTCACAAATCACGCAATTAAAATAGCATTCAGTTTCGCTTCCCATTCGTCTTCAGACAAAACCTCGAAGCGCAATATTTTATCCTTCATTGCGGGTCCGAGCTGGTTCCACTTTCTGGACTTTGCCTGTTTCGTACAGATGTCAAAGACTTTTCTGATGTAATCCGTTTTCGAATTGTCTTTCAAATGGAGACCCTTGGTTTCCACAACGTACACCCGGTCATAGTCGTCCGATGAGTCTTTGGCGGCTGAGGTGAAAATGAAATCGGGGTAAATGCGGTGTTGCCTCCATCCCTGGATTGCGTAGTCCAGCCGGGCAAGATTGCGGAACCAGAAGAACAGGCGGCTCTGGGTTTCGAGATACCAGGCTACGGCTTTTTCAGTCTCGTTGAATTCTTCTTCCGGGGTGAAAGTGAAAAGGCTCAGTTGGAGCGGTGTCCCGTCTTCCCTGTTTAGCGTCTTTGCCGACGCTTTCACTGTGATAGATTTTGGCAGGGTCCAGTCAAGGTTGTTTCCAATGATCAAAAAGCGCAGATCGTCGTTCTTCAGCATGGTCTGAAAGACCTGCTCCGCCAGACGATCCTTCTCGCTCTCAAGCTGCTTTCGCAACTCTTCAATCAGGAAGATGAAATTGTTGGCTATGAGCCTTTCATTATGCTCCGGGTCGTTACAGTTTTCTCTGAAATAGGCGAGCAATCGTCTGGAAAACTCGTGCGCCCGCCACGGATTTGGAACGATATCGCAAATCTGCCGCGTCATGAAAACCGGGTCCACCCTTATGCCGCTCTCTTCAACGCTGTGAAAACCCACTGCCTGGACCGGCCGGCGCTTGTCATCCGTAAGAGTGACGCCCATCTCTACGTCTTTCTTATCGTACATGGAGAGGGTCAGGGAGAGAACCGGCTTTAGATCGACTTCTTCCCACGGGATCCGGGCTGCTATGTCCATTTCATAGCTGACGGGGCGCCATCCGCTCCGACTCCTCATCATGAAGACGGGGAGGATAGTCCCGCTTGCAGCCTGTCTGAATCGCTCCCTGACCTCGCAGCGCCTGTCCTCGCCTCCACTTTCCTCCTGCTCGTGGACAGCCACTACGTGGCGGCGTAGGTCGCCCAAACCCTCCTGCTCGAATCCCGACTTGATACTGTCAAGCAGTTCTTTGCCGCGCTGTTGAAAACAGAAGACATAGCTCTCATCCAACTCGCGAATCCGCGTCTTTCGGGCATACGGCTGCCGAAGCACGCGGCCCACCAGTTGGGTCAGAGCATTTTTTGACGCCGGATTGGTCAGAATCACCAGCACATATGCAAAGGAGCAATCCCAGCCCTCCTGTAAGGCCTGTTTGGTAATGATATACCTGATGCTGCAATCCCTAGCCAGAAGGCCGCCCGAGTCGTCAACTTCCTTCAGCTCGTCCTTCTCACTGGTCTTAACAGCGATCTCATCCCCTGATATGCCTATCGTCCGGATCAGGTGTTCCCGTACCTGTTCGGAGTGAATCCACTTACCGCCCTGCTGTTCCTTTCCCGTGCGTTCCACCTGGATAAGACAGATCGGGCGTATACAGCAGCCCGTATTCGCTTCGAACTCACGCGCCCGGCCTTCCAGCACGTTGCGTTTGTTTATCGCGGCAATGAGTGTGTCTTTCCAGTCGGGACTGGCCTTATTGACGACATGCAGATCGAGTTTGATCATTTCCTCGCGGTGCAGTTCCCGCCCTGTAATATCGACCAGCACATTGCTTTGAACAGGCGTGGCCGAAAGCTCTACTATGAGACACGGGTTAAAACCGCGAAGGGTCTCCTGAGCGCCCTTGCTGTACGCTTTATGCCCCTCGTCCAGTATTATCAGAGGGGAAAGCATTCTGAGCGTATTGCCGAGGGAAGTCTTGACCTGCCTTCCCCAGAAGGCGCTCTCTTGCTCATAGGCATCAAGGTTTGGATAATTCTCCAGCACCGCTTCCTGCGCCTTGACGTCATCCTCGCGGGGGAAGAAGTCCTGGAATCCGCCGCTGTCCTTGAAAACCCTCAGCACTTCCTTCGTCCGGCGATTGGCGGACGGCAGCATGAGCATCAGAACTACAAGATTTTGCTGGAGATCCTGAGGTGAAAAACGGTCGGTTTTTTCCTTTATGAGCGTGCGCCCGCCGCTGGCGATATCGAGATGCTGGCGGTAAGGGTGGTCACGGTCCTTTAAGCTCTTGATCGTTTGCCTGTAAATCTGCGTAGTCGGCACAATCCACAGGACAAGCCCCGCCCTGCGATTCAGATAGATCGTGTTGACGAGATCGATGGTTTTGACGGCAAGAAGAGTTTTCCCTCCTCCTGTCGGAATTTTGAGGCAGAAAGTCGGCAATGGCAGCCCGAGGCCGTTCTTCGCTGAAAGATGAGGCCCCCGAACCTGAGCCTTCTCCCATGCCTTCGATGGAAAATCAATTTCGAAGTCGGGGTTCTCCTCGGCCTTTTTCTTCCACGCCGCAAGATGTTCGAGGTAGCCCCTGACTTCCGTTAACGCCCTTTGCTGGTATTCCTTAAGCTGCATGGCTCACCGCGCAAGCTCATAAATTTCAAACGGAAGCTGTGCAAAGTCAATCTTGTATAAATCGAGGTGCTCCTGGTCGAGGTACTTCGTCGGCGCGAAAATCAGCCGGCGCTTGCCTTCGCAAAGCGGCGGCAGCTTCATTGCCATTTCGAGCGTGAAAGCCAGATTCTTCAACCTTGCAATTTCCGGCTCATAAAACATATAAACTTGGTATTGCCTGCTCTCGCCGATAAAGTTTTTCTCTCTGTCAATCGCCGCCTCGTTAAATTCTTCTCCTGTGGCAGTGTAGAAAACATAACGCGCAAGTTCGCCGTATTTCGGCAGACAGTCACCATCCAGAATGTATTCCAGCTCTACGGGGTTGCCTATTTCAAAAAAGCTGAACGAACCGTCCATGCCGTTCTTGAGTCTTTCATCTTTCGCGGCGGGAACCCCCTTTATCACTCGACGTATCCGCTCGGCAGTAATGGAATCCGCGTATTCCTCGCACTCGATCAGGATGAAGCGGCGGCTGCCCCCGTCCTCCGCGTTTTGTTTAAGCACTGCGTGCCCGGTGGTCCCCGAACCGGCGAAGGCGTCGAGCACCAGCGAATCCTCCTTGGTCCCCACTCGCAGTATTCTTTCGAGCAGCTTGGTGGGTTTATTTGTTGTGAAAGTCTGAAAATCCTCCCCGAAGATACCCAGCAGTTCCTTTTTGGCCTCTTGAGTGTGACCGACTTCCTTATAGGTCCAGATTGTCTCCGGCACCAAACCTCGCTTGACTTCGGAAAGGAACCGCTTAATAGCTGGAACCTGATTTTTGTCCGCTCCCCACCAAATGCGGTTATCTGCGTCGAGTTGCCAAAATTTCTCCTCAGAGTACCGCCAGTAATTGCCCGGAGGCGGACCACTTATCACACGGCCCCCGGGACATTTTATGCTGTAAACCCCCTTGCTATATGGATTTCGAGCGGACAGGTCACTTGGCTTCCATGGGCCTCTGTGATCCTTGTCGGGATTCTCATATCTGGCATCTGCTTCTTCCGTACGCGGCAGAAGGCCAAGGACAAAGCTCTCCTTACGTTTAGCGTAAATGACAACATAATCGTGGTTGTCGGAGAAGAACTTCGCGGAACTCTTCGGTGAATAGACTTTTTCCCAAATGATGGTGGCGATGAAGTTCTCTTCGCCAAAAACTTCATCCATGAGCATTCGGAGATGCTGGACCTCGTTGTCGTCGATAGAGATGAATATTACCCCCTCCTCGCTCATCAGCTCGCGGATCAGCTTAAGCCGGGGCGTCATCATGCAGAGCCATTTATCGTGCCGGGTCAGATCCTCGCGGTCCACGACCTTTCCCAGCCAGTCCTGCATCATCGGAGAGTTTACGTTGTCGTTGTATATCCAGCTTTCGTTGCCGGTATTGTAAGGCGGGTCGATGTAGACGCAATCCACCTCCCCGGTGAACATCGGAAGGAGGGATTTAAGCGCATCCAGGTTGTCGCCATGAATTATGAGGTTGTCGTGAAGGTTCACATTTTCGGTCAGGCTTTTGACTTCCACCGGGATTAGCTCGTGGTATTTTACGAGCAGATGGTGATTCTGTACGAAGGTCTTCCCCTTAAATTGCAACTGGGCCATCAATCGCCTCTAGTTCACGTGATACTCTACATCCTACGATAGACCAAAGCGATTTAACCGGCTGCCGGGATTTTTTTTCGAAAAGTTTTTGTTTTATCTGTTTAGACGCACCCGGTCGTTATGGCGATTCCACTCCCGGACAGGCTTCGGTCGCCTGCAGCGGCACATGGTGACGCGGGTAGAGAATAACAAAGAAAATGCCTGAGCGCCAGCGCCAAAACAGCGCCAACCTGGTCCGGCAGGATCATTCGAACGGGTCCGGCGCTCTTTTTTTGAACCCGAACCCGTTCGGATTCCTCGAATCTGAAAGAGATATCCCGGGGCGACAACCCTTGAGGGCGTCCCTTCATTATCCTTTGTGAGAGCCTGTGAACAGGCCTACGTACTGTCCATAGCCTTCTTTTTCAAGGTCCTGTTTCGGGACGAATCTCAGAGCGGCTGAATTCATGCAGTACCGAAGACCGGTTGGAGGCGGTCCGTCATCGAAGACGTGCCCGAGGTGCGAATCGCCGTGCTTGCTCCTGACTTCGGTCCTCACGGTGAAAAAGCTTTTGTCCTGCTTCTCCACTATGTTGTCCGGCTCGAGAGGCCGCGTAAAACTCGGCCATCCGGTTCCCGAATCATATTTGTCAAGCGAACTGAAAAGGGGTTCGCCCGAGACGACGTCGACGTAGATTCCTTCCGCTTTGTTATCCCAGTATTCGTTCTTAAAAGGCGGTTCTGTGCCATTCCGTTGAGTCACCTTGTATTGAATGTCGGTGAGCTTCCTGCGGAGGGCATCATCGTCAGGTTTGAAATATTTCGCCGCGCTTATTTGCGGCTCGGCGGCCTCTGCTTTCGATTGAATCGTTTCCATTTGCTTACCCCATATTTTTGCTATGAATTGATCCCGTCCCGAATTGTGCCTGTAGAGTTTGTATCGCACCGGGTTCTTTTGCGAATAATGCTGGTGGTATTCCTCTGCCCTGTAGAAATTTGAAAACGGCGCGATTTCCGTAACGACGGGGGCATTGAAACGGCCCGAACTTTCCAGCCTGCGCTTAGACTCTTCGGCCGCGGCCTTTTGCGCCTCATCATTATAGAAAATGATGCTTTTGTACTGCGGACCTCTGTCAACGAACTCTCCGCCCGCATCGGTCGGGTCGATATGCCTCCAGAAGAAATCCAGCAGTTGCTCGTAGCTTACTTTTGAGGGGTCGTAGACGACCTGGACGGCTTCAACGAACCCGGTCGCACCAGAGGAGACCTCCTCGTACGACGGTTTCTCGGCGCCGTTGCCGGCATAGCCCGATATAGCTTCAACCACGCCTTTCACTTTTTCGAAATCCGCCTCGACACACCAGAAACATCCGCCAGCAAATACAGCCCTTGCCAGCCCCGCATGTTCGTTTTCCATGTCCGGCCCATTCTCGATTTTTTTGCCGTGCAAAGGTCCAAATCCCAGCAGAACCACTCCTGCTAACGTAACCAAAGCTGCAAACAAGATAGCTTTCATTTCGATTCTCCTCTCGCCCTAATGGGCCTGCCCCCGCAACGGAGGCATATCAGGTTCATTTCCAACCTTGATTAAATTAACTCACAACGGTAATGAAAGCCTCAAGGGAATGTAAAGATTCGGTAACGATCTTAATTTGAGACCTGAGGAAAAACGTATATGGCAAAATCCGGCCCGGTGCTCATCGTCGAGGACGACAATAAAACCGCTTCGCTCGTCAGCCTCTATCTGCAACGCGAGGGATACCGGACCGTCGTCGCTTCCGATGGTGCGGCAGCCCTGGAACTGGCCCGGCGGGAAAATCCGGTCGCTGTCATCCTCGATCTCATGCTGCCCAAAATCGATGGCTGGGAGGTGTGCCGCCGGATACGGGAGTTTTCCGACGTTCCGATTCTGATGCTCACGGCAAGAGGGGAGGAATTCGACCGGGTGCTGGGACTCACTATTGGAGCCGATGATTATGTGACTAAACCGTTCAGCCCCCGAGAACTTGTCGCCCGGATCAAGGCCGTCTTGCGTCGAACCACCGCTGCCGCCGGGCAGGGGCCCGACAAACTTAACGTCGGAGGGATTGCACTGGACGCCCATAAACACGAGGTCACGGTCGACGGCCGCCAAATCGCCCTCACTCCATCCGAATTCAAGCTGCTAAAACTTTTCATGAACGCCCCCGGAAGGCTCTTTACGAGGGAACAGCTTCTGGATGCGCTCTATCCAATGGGCGAACAGGTGGTCGACCGGGTGATAGACGTGCACGTCGGCAAACTGAGGCAGAAAATCGAACGGGACCCCGCCAACCCCCGGCACATAGTGACGGTAAGAGCATTCGGATACCTGTTTTCCGAAAAAGATCCGGAGGAACATATTTCATGAAACGGGGCATGCTGTTGAAACTTCTGGCGATCAATGTGCCCGTCGTAGCGATGGTGATACTTGTCCTCTGGCTGGTCGTCGACACCCTGGCAGCCGACTACTTCTCGGCCCTCATGAAAGAATACGGGATCAGTCCCACCGACGTGCACCAGATGTTCGTCCGCTCGGTGCACCGCTACCTTATTTGGACAAGCGCCGGCGCGCTGCTCCTGGGCGCGCTGCTCAGTTTGCGCTTGACGCAGATGGCGCTGCGCCCGCTCTACCAGATGATAAAGACGACCAGCCTTATAGCGATGGGTGATTATTCCTCCAGGGTGCAGTCCGACTCACACGATGAGATCGGCGAATTGGCGGACGCTTTCAACCGGATGGCCGCCAGTCTCGAACGCGTCGAACGACTGCGAAGAGACATGGTATCCAATGTTGCGCATGAACTCCGCACACCGCTCACCAACATAAGAGGGTACCTGGAAGCTCTTCAGGACGGTGTGGCGCCTCCGACACCGGAGACATTTCAACTGCTCCAGGAAGAAACCCTCAGACTGATATCCCTGGTAGAGAACCTGATGCAGTTGGCCAGGGCCGATGCGGCAAAAATAAGTCTTAGACTCGAGCAGGTTGATATCGCAGAGCTGACCTCGCGGGCCTTGAAAAAATTCGATCTTGAATTCAGGCAGAAGAATATCGAGGTCCTTGCCCAATTGGCTGAAAGCGGATCTCGAGTGCCGGCCGACCGCGAAAAACTCAGCCAGGTGATAGAAAACCTCTTGAACAACGCATTGCAATACACACCTGAGGGCGGGTGCGTGTCGGTCCGCACGGGAGACTCGGGGCGAAGCTCCGAATTCCAAATCCGGAACAGCGGCCCCGGGATCGAAGCCCAAGACCTTCCCTTCATTTTTGAGCGTTTCTATCGTGGAGAAAAATCCCGTTCCAGAGACTTCGGCGGCGCCGGGATAGGACTTGCCATAGTAAAGGAGATACTGGAAGCTCACGGTGGCCGGATGGAAGTGGAAAGCGCACCCGGCAAGACCCTCTTCCGGTTCAGCCTGCCTCACGGCGAAGTCTGACCGGGCGCCGAGAAGGATTCAAATTCCCACTTCAGACTTGGCTGGAATCCAGTAAGGTTTTAGCACTTTCTTGGAAAAATATTCTGTTCAATCGTTTGCGACACCGTAGCTCACGTCCCTTTGGGACATCCTGAAACCATGAAAAGTTCGTAATTTATTGTAGGAGGGGCTTCCAGCCCCGACGAACTTTTCGTAAAAGCCTTCTGCGGGGGAATGGCGAAACAGTAGGCTCTTTCCTGCTTTTTCCTACCAGAGGGAACTTTTTCAGCGCCCTGCCGGACCCTTTGTTTATTGTCCCTCCTCAACCGGTTCGCCAGGCTGATTGGGGTCCTGAATCTCACCCTGATCCGGAACGGGCATATTGATGTTGGGCGGAATGCTTCTATTGCCGGCAATACCGCGGCGGTTGGGAATCGGCTGTCCCTGGACCGGAGCCTGCTGCGGCACAGGCTGCTGCGCGGCAGGCTGAGGCTGAACACCTTCCTGCTGTGCAGGCACAGGCGCAGGTGCAGGCGCGGGCGCAGGAATCGGAGAAGGCGCGGGTGACACTTTGTTTTCAGCAATTAGACCGATCGTGTACGTTTGGCCTTCCTTTTCGAGAGAAATGCTTTTGCGTTCGATTTTCGTCACACGGTAATCGCTGACCATCTGTCCCTCTCGAACAGTGACAAAGGGAGAGGCGACTTCACCTTTTTTGGCCGGCGGACCCGACGGCATATTCTTCATTCGCAATATCGCCCGTTTAAGATTGTCTTTGATAATCACTCCGTCGAGTTGTATGTTGCCGACCGGCATGCCGGCTTTTGCAGCTTTTGAAGATGTATCCGATTCGGGCGGAGGGGGCTTGCGGTCGTTTGCAAACAGGTTTTTTTCAACCATCAAAGGCGCCGCCGCGCAAATCGAGCAGAACGCAACGCAGCACGCCAGAAATACGAAACCCGAAAGAATTTTTCTCAGAAACACTTGCTGCTCCTGCACTCTCGCGCTTAATACGGCGCAAGTAGCATCTTCTGATACGGGGAATCGATCTCTTCGCAACTTTATAGCATCCTATTATACTTTAAAACGCATGCAAAAGCGAACAAGTTCCCCTATCTTCGAAATTTCTTCAGCAGGGCTTGTAAACTTTGCGCTAATCCCTGTCTTTTTATGTATCTGATTATATTTCACACTTGTTATGATACATTGCAAATCTTTAATCAATTGGTCATTTGGGAGCGTGAAAGTTGCTGTAAGCCCAAGGCCCTTAAATAACGAAACGATCTTCGGAAGTTCAAGCAAGCAGCTAAATTCACTTATCTCTCTGACTAATCCTTCGAAATTAATATTGCTTATATACACTGTAGCTTCCAGATTTACCTTTACTATTGGCTCCGATCTGATCTGCTCCACTTGGAAATCTGTAGGATAATCTATACATACAATATTCATTATAAGTTTTCGATTAAACCGGCTTTTGAACGTAAAGAGATATCCCTCATATAAATATGCAACCAGTAAATCATCAACGATAGCCGTTATATTATCGCTAATGGCGAATACTGGATTTTCAATCATAATAAATTCTTTTTCGAGCACCCCTATAATCTTGCTTCGTGCCTTGTGGGGAGGGTTGGATGACGAGCGGAGCAAGATCTCCGAACCAAGCTGAAAGGGGATCTTCCTGTAGACAATCATGCCTTCTTCCCATCCATAATTTGCCCTGCATACCTCTGTCTAAATTATCATTATTTTATAGCATCTAAGATCGGGATTTCAAAAGAAATACTTTATCCAAGCGATCAAAAAAGCTCGGACCGGGGGTGATTTTAGTCCCTCGATGATTTATTGTGCAGATGGATTTTCTATAGTTCCTGAGGAACGGCTATGTGCTTATGTATTCGGCTCAATCCAAAAGTAGATCTCACTCTGCGCTCGAGTGCCGCGCTCTGCCTCATCTGCGCTGCTCTTTCGCTGGCAGCCGCCTGTTCTTCGGGCGGCAAACTGACTCAACCACCCGCCGTGCAGTGTAATCCCGTGCACCTTAAAGTTGGCGATGTCGTCGAGACTGCCACGGGTAATCTTATCACCATGGACGAACTTATGGAAAAGCTTTCCAAAGTGTGTGTCGTCTATGCGGGGGAAACACACACCAACCCGGAAGATCACAAGATTCAGCTCCAGGTATTGCGGAAGCTCTCCGGGGGAGGACGATGCGTCGAACTCGGGATGGAGATGTTTCCGGCTGAGGCTCAACCCATTCTCGACCTTTATATCGACGGGCGGATGTCTGAGAAAGACTTCCTTAAAGAGGTCGGCTGGAAAGAAGTCTGGGGATTTCCCTATGCCCTGTATCGGGATCTTATCGACTGGCAAAAACAACATCGCATCCAGGTGCTCGGCTTAAATGCCCCGAATAAGATCGTCAAAAAGATAGCCCATAGCGGCCTCGATTCTCTCTCCCCTGAAGAACGATCCCAAGTGGCCGGCCGGTTTCATCTCGACGACCCTGCAAACCGGAAACGGATACATGAGGCATACTCTGAACACCAAAGAGGAAAAATCAAAAACTTCGAATCTTTTTTCGAAGCGCAGCTTGCCTGGGAAGAGACCATGGCTCAGACCATCGCCGAGCGCCTCCGGCAGCAGTCCGGCTGCATAATCGTGGTAGCCTTGGGTAAAGGCCATATGAACGACCGCCTGGGAGTCCCCTATCTTGCATATCTCCGCAAGCCCTGCGAATACGCAACCGTGGCCCCGATCCCGATAGACTACCCGTTTTGCGCCATCGATCCAAACATTGCCGACTATGTGGTCATAACCGACAAAACCGAACCGTCTCCCCATCAATAAGCTCGGAGCCGGTTCGGTTGAAAGCGTCTTTCTCCAATGATCCAATGGTTCCGGAGTTTATACGGTTGAGGAATCGCTGCCTCGAAGCCCGGAACTGAGGCCCGGTTGAGCAAAACACTATACCTCTCGCTCCGGTCCGCAATCCTCTTCGAGCGCTTACCTCTTGCCGCCGCCTCCATGGCCACCACCGCCATGGCCGCCGCCTCCGCCACCGCGATGAGCGCCGCCTCCATGGCCGTCGCCTCCACGGCCGCCGCCTCCGCCACCGTGATGGCCGCCTCCGCCATGACCGCCGCCACGGGCAAACCCGCCGCGGCTACCGCCGCCGCGAGAAGAGCCCCCGCGCGCGCCTATGTCTCTTTCTCTACCCGTGCCGCCGCGCGACACATTGCCGTGCGTTCTCGATCCGCCGCCGCCCCTGGCAACGTTGCCGGTTGTTCTTCCAGCGCCACGATTGACGTTGCCCGCCCTGGAGCCGCCGCGGCCGGCCCCTCCATGGCGAAGCTCATTTGTGACCGTGCCTGCCGACGGCCTGCGAACAGCGTTTCCCGCCCCGGCGGTCCCGCCGGCGCCACCATGACGCGTAAAGGCCCCTGCCCCGCCGGCTGCGCCCGCTCGAGCGCCCGCGGCCGTACGGCCTGCAGCGCCCGTCCTCGTACCGGCAGGATAAACACGGCCGCCTGCCCTTGTTGCAGCAGTCCTTACCGGGTCTCTAACTCCAGTCCTCGCAACCCTGGTGAGATTTGCAGTCCTCATAGTGTTTCGGTTGAAATTGACGTGCCTGCTGTTGATATTGACAGTCCGATTGGCGTTTATATAGACATTGCGGCCTCCCCAGTTCCAGCGGCCCCATCCCCAGCCCCAGGCCGGACCGACGCCAATCCCCCATCCAAACCCGAACAGACCGGCCCAAATATACGGGTTTCCAAGAGGGTACCAGGCGAAGGGAGGATAGCCTGGCCACCACCAGTTGCCGTAGACAGCACTCGGATCGTAATACGGAACATTGACGACGTCAGGCTGTGCGGGTTGGATCTCTATGTCCTGTCCGCTGACAACGACTTTCTGCTGCTCGGTGGTTTTGAGGTTCCCGGCTGCATACGACTTCTGCCTCATTTTCTGGATTTCGCCCATCACGTCCTGCTGCTGCGCCAGAAAAGCCTGGCCCAGTTTGGACGTCCAATCCATATGCTCGTCCATCATGCCGAGCACCTGCGGAAACGGAACCAGCGCCTTGACACTCAGGTCCCAGTTCATTTTGTCCAAAGCCGCATTAAGCTCGTCTCCTTTTAGATCGGAATGTGCTTTTACCCATTGGTCCGCCTCGGCTACCTGATCCGGGTAAGTCGCCGCGATCAGGACCTGCGCCAGCAGCGAATCAGGGTAAAGAGCTACAGGGGCAAGCATCTGGTCCAGTTCGGCCTGGCTGAACGTTTTGCCGTTTTCCTGGTCCTGGGCGACAGCCCAGGACGGGGCGGCCAGCACAACCGCCAAAGCCCATATCAGAGCTTGCGCGCAAACTGTCTTCCTATTCATAAGTCTTTCTCCTTTTAATCTTATCTATAGAGATTCTTATTAAAAGGTAAGGACTTGCATAGGGGAGAAAAACCCTCGTCGAACGCTGGAGCCCGTTAATACAAGAAGAGACAAGCACCCACCCGGCAACCGGGATGAAAATGAGATTGCATGAGGTGAGGAAATTAAGGCTTGGATGGCCGTGACTCTCGGCCTGCGCCGAATGCGCTTCAAGATCCGCCGGAGAATAACTTCTCGGAAGATCCAGCCTCGACGCCCGATCCAATATACAAATATCGAAGAGAGCGCGACTAAATAGACGAAGCGAATATCGAGGAGACTTGGAACATAAATGGAGCCTTACACCTGCTCCGTTCAGCCCTTTTCAGTCCGGCTTCAGTCGATGCCTTGATTTTGGCGAATCCCGGTGGTATAAGCGTTTCCGATAGTTTTGCTGGCGTAGCTCAATGGCAGAGCAGCTGATTTGTAATCAGCAGGTTGGGGGTTCGACTCCCTTCGCCAGCTTTAGTAAATTCAATGGGTTGCAGATTTTTTGTTTGCAACCTTTTTCTATTTTGCTGCACTCCTGCTGCAGTGCCGAGTAAGGTCAACTCGCAAAAATTGTTGCTCCACAATACAAAGCGGACTGCCCCGGACCTCTTCGGCTTTAATGCTGCTTGGGGCATAACGCGGGAGACCACTTAGAGTGATTCTTCGG
>Ga0326728_10006338_pt1 | contig 31959 bp, 26 predicted proteins | sample MB3enrmetagenome_FD_207602 | JGI IMG/M metagenome (GOLD analysis project Ga0326728, IMG submission 207602) | Lab enriched peat soil microbial communities from McLean, Ithaca, NY, United States - MB31MN | ecosystem: Environmental > Terrestrial > Soil > Wetlands > Peat | place: USA: New York... | reverse complement strand
TCTGGCGTGGTGTGGTACGCTGGGGCTGGGGCCTGCTGCTCGGCTTCTCGGTGGCGTTTAACCTGTTCGCGAGCGCTGAGCGTTATGCCGAGGAATGCAACAACCTAGGGGTGGCCTTGGGACAAGCGGGCCGGGTGCAGGAGGCGATCGGCCACTTGGAGCAGGCGCTGCGGCTCAAGCCCGATTTCGCCGGGGCACACTACAACATAGGGGTCATCTTGGGGCAATCGGGCCGGGTGCAGGAGGCGATTGAGCATTACGAGCAAGCGCTGCGGATCAACCCCGATTTCGTTGAAGCGCACTACAACATTGGGGTCGCCTTGAAGCAAGCGGGCAAGCTTGAGGAGGCCATTGAGCATTACGAGCAGGCGTTGCAACTCAAGCCCGATTTCGCCGAGGCGCACTACAACCTGGGGAATGCACTGCTCCAACGGGGCAACCTGACCGAGGCCGTGCAGCATTACGAGCAGGTGTTGCGAATCAAGCCCGATTTCGCCGAGGCGCACTACAACCTGGCGGTTGCCTTGCAGCAGACGGGCAGGCTGCAGGAGGCAATCGAACACTACGAGCAGGCGCTGCAACTCAAGCCCGATTCCGCCGAGGCGCGCGCCAAGTTGCAACTGGCTCAACAGGCGCTCACGAAACTGCAGGAGCACGGGGCCTCGGGCCAAAGATGATCCACAGCAGACCAGATCGCAGGGAGGCGAAGATGTCCGACGTGGACAGCATGGGTTCGCGTCCTGTATCTGGCTGATTGACGTTCACGGACTTGCCGCGTTCGTGGCCTGCCCGATGAACTTCGCGCGGATGACATATGCCTCAACTCCCAACCACTCCTGCCTTCCGCTTACCCACCTGTCGGGTTGTCATTGGTCTCCGAAGCAGCGGCAGTGCAGCGAAAGGGACGACCATCGGCAATCCTCCGTTTCACTCAGGGCCGGGGATCGCTTGGGTCGGTCGGCTGGCAAACGGCCAGCCTTCATATTGCAGGAAATCATTGTAGGGCTGGCAGCCCGAAAGGTTGCCAGCTGTTGTTCGACAAGGTCGGCGCAAAACCCTGCGGGCTTCGCGCCCTACAATTCTTCGCGCAGTTTGATTGCGCTTTGACCGCGACGGCTGCTGACAGCCGGGAAAACGGGCGAGCCACCGGCGCTCCAGAAGGATTGTGGCTCACACGGGCGCGAAAGGCCGCTCCATCACTCCGATTGCTGCCGGTACCACGCGACGACTTTCTCAATCCCGTCGCCGAAGTTGCCCCGGGGTGTCCAGCCGAGCAGCTTCGCTGCTTTTCCAACGTCGGCTTGGCTGTGGAGGACGTCGCCGGGGCGCGGCGGACCGAACTTCGGGGTGATGTTCTTGCCCACGATGGCGTTGATGGTGGCGATGAGGTCGAGGAGCGTGATGCGGTCGCCGGAGGCGATGTTGAAGGATTCGCCGAGCGCTTGCTGCGGGGCGTCGCACGCGGCGAGATTGCCGGTGATGACATTTTCGACGTGGGAGAAGTCGCGGGATTGATGGCCGTCGCCGAAGATCGTGGGCGGTTCATCACGCAGAATCGCCGTGATAAAGCGCGGGATGACGGCGGCGTACTGTGACTGCGGGTCCTGGCGCGGGCCGAAGACGTTGAAGTAACGAAGCGAGATCGTCTCCAAACCGTACAGTTGCCAGAAGATGCGGCAATAGTACTCGCCAGTGATTTTGTGAACTGCATACGGCGAGAGCGGCGCAGGCATCATGTCTTCGCGTTTGGGCAGCGTTGGCGTCTCGCCATACACGCTGGAAGATGAACTGAAGACAACGCGCCGGCAGTTGGCGTCGCGCGCGGCCAGGAGAACGTTCAAGGTGCCGGTCACGTTGGCCTCGTGGGTCATCTGCGGGTCCACGACCGAGCGCGGCACGCTGGCGATCGCAGCCAGGTGCAAAACGTAGCGCACGCCGGCCATGGCGCGTTTGACCTGATCGACATCGCGCAGGTCGCCCTCGATGATTTCCGCCTTTGTCTCGAAGCCGCGCAGGTTTTGGCGTTTGCCGGTGGAGAAATTGTCGAACACGCGGACGCTGTGTCCCTGGCTGACGAGGTACTCGGCGAGATTCGATCCGATGAACCCCGCCCCGCCGGTGATGAGATAGTCGGTCATGAGCGGCGTTTGAGCTGGGGAGCCGGGAAAATCAGCGAGGCGGTGGGACCTGTCTTGCTGTCGGAGAGCGCGAACAATCGCCACGCGGTGTCGTCGGGATTGATTTCGCGCAGGTTGGCACGCGTCGAGGTGAAGATGTGATCGATGCCGTTTCCACCCAGCAATTGCAGCGGCACGCGCACAACCAGAATGTTCGCCACGCTGGTAAAGCTGACGCCGTGCTCGGAGACGCGTTTGCCGAAGTCATACACGTGGAGGTTGCCGAACGGCGTGACGTCGATGTTGATTTTCGGCAGACGGGCAAAATCCACGCCGCGGTTGTAAGCGAACATCAACAGATGGACGTTCGTGCGTTTACCCAGTCGATTCTTAAGCTCGATCTGCGCGATCAGGTCGTCGCCCTGCCGCAGAAACATCGTTTGTTCCAAAGCGATGGACTCCCCGCGCCCGGCGGCGGAAACCTGTTCACCGAGTTTCTCCACCGGTTCCGCTGCGGTAAAGACCATGGCCTTGTTGCGGACAGCCTTCCGCCAATCCAACGGCAGATCGGGCGGAAGATTTGGCACGCGCGGCACTTCGATGGCCGCGAACAATTCGTTGGCGCGCGCCAGAGCGGCGAGGGCAGACTGGCTGTCAGTTAATTGCGTGCGGTTCTGCAGAATCGCCACGTACTTGCATTGGGTCTGTTGCGGCGTCAACGGCAAACTCATCCAGTCACCGTCATCGAGCAACGCGCGCGGCGGCGCGAGCGCAACGTCGGGATGATAATGGGATGGCCGCGGCCAATAGCCGAAGTGAATCACATAGTAGTAAAGCTGCGGGCGCAATCCTTCGCCTGCGAGATTCAGCGCGGCCAACCTGACGAAGTTGGCGGCGGCGCGATGATCGGGGTTGGTATCGCACGGATGGGTGACGAAGATTTTCGTGGGCCGGAACTGGCGAAACAATGTCTCGAAGTCGGCGGTGATTGCCTGCGGTTTGTACGGATGCTGGTAGCCGAAATCTTCCTTGTACGGCACGGCCGTGGCACCGGTCGAATCACTCCGAAACGACGCGCCGCTGTCCCAATAATCCCGCCAGATGCGCAAGGTCCCCCAGTCGGGGTAACCAAGAAACGTGAGGTGATCCGCCGGCAGGCCGAGCGTGCCCGTGGCGGCCGTCGCCTCGGCGCGCCGCCGCTCGCCGAAGGCCAGGTACTGACGGGGACGCAGGAACAGGCTGCGATTGTACAGCTTAAACGCGATTTGGTTGTGGTCGCCATTGGTCAGGTAAATGACGCGCACATCCGCTCCCACGGCCAGCGCCTGTTGGATCGCGCCGCCTGCGCCAAGCACTTCATCGTCCGGATGCGGCGCGACGATGACGATGCGGTCATGGGCGGCAAAGGGCGGCAGGTTGGTTTGTACGGCGGCGCTCGCCGCCGTTGCGGCAACGATGAGCCAGAAAGTTACGAAGGATCGGTACATCGGAAACGGAAACTCTACTACCGGCCCACGCTTTTGTAAACAAATCCCAGTTCGGCCATTTTCTTCGGGTCGAAGACGTTGCGCCCATCAAGCACAATGGGTTGGGCCATGACGGAGCGGAGTTTTTCGAGGTCGAGCTTGCGAAATTCGTCCCACTCCGTGCAGAGAATCAACGCGTCCGCGCCCGAGGCGGCGGCATAGGCGCTGTCGCAGAATTCGACATCCGGCAACACTTCCCGCGCCTTGCCCATGGCTTTGGGATCGTACGCCTTGATGCGCGCGCCTTCTTTCTGAAGCGGTTGAATGATTTCCAGCGACGGCGCCATGCGCATGTCATCCGTGTTTGACTTGAATGCCAATCCCAGCACGGCAATGGTTTTGTCTTTGACGATCCAGAGCGCGTTATAAATGTTTTTCAGAAACCGCTGAATCTGCTCGGCGTTGATCCGCTGGACTTCCTTCAGCAAGCGGAAATCACAGCCCAGCGCATCAGCGATATTGGCGAATGCACTCAGGTCCTTCGGGAAACAGGAACCCCCGTAGCCAAGCCCGGCATTCAAGAACGCGCGACCGATGCGTTTGTCCAGCCCCATGCCATGCGCCACGTCCTCGACATTGGCACCGGAGGCTTCGCAAATGGCGGCGACCGCGTTGATGTAGGAAATCTTCAGCGCCAGGAACGAGTTGCAGGCGTGCTTGATCAACTCAGCGGAGTTGATGTCGGTGATGATGATCGGCGCTTTGAACGGAGCATAAATTGCCTTCATCTTTGCCACAGGCCGTTCATTGAGGACGCCGATCACGATGCGGTCGGGATTCATCAAATCCTGGACGGCGCAACCCTCGCGGAGAAATTCGGGATTGCTGACAACATCGACATCCACTTTGTGTTTGTTGTAACGGCGGATCGTCTCGAACACTTTCTCGCCGGTCTTGACGGGCACGGTCGATTTATCGACAACGATTTTGTATTCGGTCATCGCGCCCGCAATCTCGCGCGCGACCTTCTCGACGAAACTCATGTCCACCGAACCATCCGGGCGTGGGGGCGTCGGTACGGCGATGAAAACCACTTCCGAGTTCCTGACGCCATCGGCGATCTCGCATGTGAAACGCAGCCGGCCTGCGGCAACATTCCTTCTGACAAGGTCCTCCAGACCGGGCTCGTAAATGGGGATGCCGCCCTTCTGGAGCAGTTCGACCTTTTTGAGGTCGTTGTCCACGCAGATGACCTGATGGCCGACCTCGGCGAAGCAAGCGCCTGTGACCAAGCCGACGTATCCCGTCCCGACGATGCAAATCTTAACCATTCACTAATCTCCCGTGCTTGTGCCACTGCCCAGATCGATGCGGTTCGCGGACAATTGCACAGATGGATAGGCTTTCAGCGTGAGCGAGATAAACGCGGCCATGTCGCGGCCTCCCGTCCGCTGGTTCACGTAACGAAAGCCATAGCTGATATACCAGTCGTGCGTCTCCTGTCTGAGCATGTAGTCCTGTTCCTCCCATGTTCCGTCCTGGAAATCGAATCGCTGATACATTTGCGCCGTCCAGTGGCGGCTCAGCCGATAGGCGATGTCAGCCATGGCGAGATTGCTGTCATCTTTCAAGAAGCGCGTGCCGATGCCCACGCTCCAGCGGTCGCCGTTCAGGATGCGGGCCTCGGTATTCAGTTCCTCCAACTGACCAGCGAGCATATCATAGCGGGTGGACGCGTCCATGGCAATCCATTGCGTGGGCCGCAGCCGCAACGTCCCGAAAAAATCCGAGAAATCCTTTTCGCCCGCGTTTTGCTGGATCCGCCAATCCGTCCAACCTTCGATCTCGACCAAATCCCACGGCTTGCCGTCGCGTTGCATCTGCAACTTCTGCCGCAGACCGAACCGCAACAGATTCTCGCCGGTGATCGCGTCGATTGTATTGAACGCGGGGAAATCCAGCGGCGACCACCGTGTGACCGAGAACGCCTGGTTGATGGCGTTGGTCGTGGTGCGGATCGTGTCGAATTGAAACAGGTTGTTCGTGGCCACGTTTGGCGTTGGCACCCATTGGTAATCCGCAAACGGCTGGAGGATGTGACGCAGTCCGTCAATGCCAAGAGGTTTGAACTGCACGTCGTCGTATGTGCGGGACAATTTGAATGAAGCCTCCGTGCCGAGATCGCCCACGAAGCGGCTCACTTCGTTGGTGCGCGGCGCCGTGTCAGGCGCATCCTCGTAGTACGTGTAGCGTCCACCGGCGCGCGGCACGATCGACAGCCAGCCGAAATAATACTGCGGCAACACCAGTTGATGAAACGTGTCCGCGCGGAACGTGTGGCCTTGAAAGAGCGGATCGCCTGTGTCATCGCCCACGTTATTGTAATAGCCCGCGCTGCTCTCACCCTCGTAAAACAGCGGCGTGGACCAAAGCTTCGTGCGGTCAACGGCAAGTTTCACCTCGGGCAGGCGCTCCGCCTCGGCAAAGAAGCCATTGAACTGCGGGCGCACGAGGGCGGAGAGCGTGTAGTTGTCGCCACGCTTGGTGATGTCGGCCACAGACTCAGGCTCGGTCTGGTGGTAAAACTCGGCACTCATGAAATCGTGGATAACCGTTGGGTCGCTTTGTTTGTTGAGGTCGATGGTCAGATCCACATCGTTGGTGAACGCCTGTTTGTGTTGCCATTCGACGCGGTAGCGATTGGACGGGACGACCTCCGCTCGCGTCAGGAGGTTGCTGCTCGTCTCGGGAGCCGCATCGTTGATGTAGTAACTTTTCAACGTTCCCTCGCCCGCCGAGCCGATGTGATACTGCAAGTCTGCTCCCGTCCCCACGCCTCGTTCCGTGCGCTCGTCGAGATGAAACGCCAGTTGCATGCCATCATTCAAACGCCAGTATGTGGTCGTCAATAAGAAAAAACCGGACTGCGAACTGTCGCCGACCGACAAAGAGAACGGCTGCCTGTCGCCTTTGAGCGACCAGACCATCACGGGAAACCAAAAGACAGGAACGTCTTCGACGAACACGATGACGTTGAACAGCACCACGCGATCACCCGGAAAGATTTCGCCATGCGCGGCCTGCACGCGAAAATGCGGCTGATCGTAATCGCAAGTGGTCACTGACGCCCGCACAGCCGAATAGTGGTTGCTGGAAACCGTTTCCAGATGATCGCCCCGAAAATAAACGGGATCGAAAAATCCCTCCAAGTGGTCGGTCTTCAGGGCGTGGGAGTTGAAATTATAATACGCCGAAGGCGCGACCCATTCCTGGTCGGCACGGTTCAATCGCACGTTCCCGTGGGCCCAAGCCTCCGAGGTGGCACTGTCATAGCGCACGTGATCAGCCCGCAAGGTGGAGCCCTTGTAGGTGATGACAACGTTCCCCTGAAAAAGCATGGTTTTCGTTTGCTGGTCCAATGTCTGAACATCGGCCTGGAAGATGGCCGGCTCTTGACTGCTCTCGGTTGCGCCGGCCGGTTCGTCCGCTGCGAACAGGTGAACCCCCGCAAGAAACAAGAAACCGAAGCCGAACCAGAGAACTTGCCCCACGCTCCTCATAAAATCGGCGCGAAAGCTAACACGCCGTCTACAGCCGCAGCAAGGCCAAAGGGTCAGTCGCAAAACAAATTCGCAAGTGTGCGACAATTCCGAGTTTGGGCGTTGGGTCGAAACGGCTTTTCCCGAGATTGGCTCAGATTCGCTCGTCTGGGCAACGAAAATGATCGTGCGCGCGGCCTAGCACGCGACCTGCTTTTCTGATCCCTAGTCAACGCGATTGAAAGGTCAAGGATGAAGAAGCCGATGAGAATGCCGCCAACCAAGCTTGCCGACTGGGTTGAGTTCTGCTGGCTGCTGTTGATAGATCCAACGTTCCAGGCAAGCCGCAACAAACGCAAGGCCTACTTCGACTACCGCCTCGCCAAGCAGTACAACACGCCGTTTAGCTGAGCTGTTGAAGGCTGATCGCCGCGATCGGCGAGACCACAGGGAAACGAGCCGAGCGATTGGCCTGCAATTTGATCGTCACCGGCAGGCGACCACTTCGATTTCCACCAAGGCGTCCTTCGGCAGGCGCGCCACTTGCACCGTTGAGCGCGCGGGAAAATCTTTCGTGAAACACTTCGCGTAAACTTCGTTCATGGCGGCAAAGTTGTTCATGTCGTTGAGGAACACCGTCGTCTTCACCACGTTCGAGAAGCTCAAGCCCTGCGAGCGCAACAGACCGCCGATGTTCTCCAACACGCGCGTCACTTGCTCGGCGATTCCACCGGCCACGATGTTGCCCGTAGCAGGATCAAGCGGAATCTGCCCCGCGCAAAAAAGGTAATCGCCCGCCCACACTGCCTGCGAATACGGACCGATCGCCCTGGGCGCAGCGTCGGTCGCAACAGTTTGTCGTTTCAAGTCGGTCCTCGTTAATCCTTTTCCCACCATGCGAGCCACGCCGCCATTGCGAGCAAAACCGCATCCTCCGACAGCGCGATCAAGCCAACTTTCCGGCCCTCAACCGTCCCGAAGCAGCCGCAGTTGATGTTCAGCCCGCGCACCACCGCCTGGCCGATTGCCAACAGGAAGACAACCATCAAACACGTGATCACCAGCGCGCTTGGTCGCGCCCAGATGCCCAGCGCCAGCAGCGCGCCCGCCAGCACTTCGATCCACGGCAGTGTAATCGCGACAAGATTGCTGAGTGCGCGCGGCGGCACCCGATAATTCAGCACATCCGCCGCGAACCCAGAGAGGTCGGGAGCATGCGAAACACGTAGCGTGATGGCTACGCCGCGCTCTTCGTGCGTGCTGTTGATCTGCACGTTCCAGATTTTGACGACGCCCGACAGGATAAACACGCCGCCGACGATGAAGCGCAACAGGAGATTGATCCACCTGGTCATGGTTGCGCGCCAGTCGTGGTTGGGTAACCCGCCTTGCTCCAGTCAGTCCACCCATTCTTGAGAATGTGGACGCTGCCGTAGCCGCTCTGGCGGAGCAATTCGGCGAGGTGGTGGCTGAGGTCGCATTCGGTGCCATCGCAGTAGCAGACAATGGTAGAATCGGTCGTGAGAAACTGGGAAATCTGCGGGAAATGTGCGTCGAACGCTTCGGCAGGCAGGTTCAGGGCGTTGGCGATATGCCCCGCCGTGTAGTCGGCAGGCGACCGTGCGTCGAGAAAGAAGACGACCCCACTGCTCCAGAGTTGGCGTGCCTGGGCCAGCGGAATGAATTCCTGATCGGAAATCTCCACCTTGGGGGGGGTGATGAACGAGACGCGCTGCGGCGAAACAGCATTGGCAACCAGTCCAAGTGCAGCACCGGCCACTACGATCAACACTGACCGCTGCAGGGTGCGCCGTATCATTGTCCGCTTAGCGTTTCAGGACGTTGATGGTGACCGGTACCACAACCGTCTGCTGACCAGCAATGTTGGTTTCAAAACTGACCGTGCCACGAATCGTCTCCTTGGGCGCATGGGGCAAGCTGGCAACGATTTGGTACGCTTTGCCCGTCTGCAACGTCACCACCGACAAAGTCAACAAATCCTTCAGGCTGGTGGTCAAATTCTTGATCTCCAAAGTGGCGCCCTGTTTATTGGAAACCACTTTGAAGCCGCGCGACTTCTGTTCTGGACGCGCGTCGTCCCAGCGATCAGGGTCAAGAATCCCCAAGAGCAGTTCCGGGGGCATGACATCGAGATCGCCAACGATCCGTCCGGAAACGGCAATCGTCGCTGCGGGCTGGTTCGTATTATCTCCGAACGCGCGCACTTCGTAATTGAAGAAGTGCGACGGGCCTTTGCTTGTTGTCTCGACCCGGATTTCCGCTTCAGTGCCGTTGCTGCTTTCAACAGGCACAAGCTGTGCGCGGAGCAAGTTGCTGGTCGATTCGACCTTGGTTAACTCAAGCTTCTTGCCGTCCAACCGCTTGATGTGAATGGTTGCGTTGGTGGTCGTGCCCTGTAGCAAATCGCCCAGCGACACTTTGTCCGGACTCACCTCAAACACGGGAGCCACGACCACCTTGATCGTCAGACCAACATTCGGGCTCTGTGGGTCATTGGAGGGCACGGTGATTCGCTTCTCGAGGGAGGTCCGGGCAGTGTACTTGGCGATGGTCACGGTGAATACAAGTTCACCGTTCTCACCCGGATTCAATTTCTCCGGTTTCACCCCCGCGACCGTGCAGCCACAGGACGTGGTAGGCTTCTTCATTTCCAGCACCGCGTCACCCGCGTTGTGGAACGTGAATGTACCCGTCACCGAAGAGACCATCGAGGTGGTGCCGAAATCGTAAACGGTCTTGTCAAACACGATCTTCGGTGTACCCCCCGGTTGCGGGGCGGCTTCGGTCTTGTTGGTGTCCTCAGCCCGGGCAACACCGCTGAACATTGCCGCCGACAACATGATACTTAACGCTACACAAGTTCGATTCATCATTTGTTCCCTTTCAAAAACTCAACTCAAGGGCTCCTATTTTACCCAAACACTTCCGCGCTGACAAGGGCAACTTGTCAGTTCAAAAGAAGTTGCAATTGCCGACATGATGGCTGAAAGTTTTGGCTGTTTTTCGACAAACCATATGCACCTTTTGCTCAATCGTTGTCTGGCGCTTTCAGGGCGAACAGTCCCCGCCCTGCCGCCAGTCGTCACCGGGGATGGCCGCAAGATGATGATTGCAGGTGGCCTGCTGCTCCTGCTCGGCCTGACGTGCGACGTGTATTTGCTGTTTCGTTTTGCTTTCCCGCAAAAGAATCCTCCGTCCGACGGCCGGCTTCTGAAGATCGAACGCAAACCCTGGGGCGTTCCGGAATTGATTCTGACCGCTTCGGCACTGCTCATTGCGTTTCTTCTCAGCAACACGTTCTACTGGCTGGTGGCCGTCGTGACGCATCGCACGGTGTTGCAGCTCGTGCCTCTGGTCATCACCACCGAAGTGTTGATGCGCATCGGCATTCTCGTTGTGTTTGCCGATCTCTTGCGGCGGCGAAATCTCAGTCTGTCGTCCGTGTTCGGTTTGCGCACCCTCTCGCCCGGCGATTCGATCAGTTGGGGGATCGTGTTTGGTTTGGCGAGCATACCCCCCGTGCAATTGCTGGCCATCACGACCGACAAGCTCCTCCGCCTCATCGGTCTCAAACCGTCCGAACAGCCAATCGCCGAACTTTTCGCGACCACCGACTCACAGATGCTGCTGTCTCTGATCGCCGTTTTTGCGATTGCCGTAGCTCCGATTTTTGAAGAGCTGTTCTTCCGCGGGTTTGCCTATCCGCCGCTCAAACAACGCCTCGGCACGAGGCGCGCACTGATCGTCGTTTCCGCGGTGTTCGCCCTTAGCCACGCTCACCTTCCATCTTTTGTTCCACTGTTTGTGCTGGGTCTCGGCCTCGGCCTGGCCTATGAACTGACCGGCTCGTTGCTGGTGCCGATCGGCATGCATGCGCTGTTCAACGGCGTCATGGTCGCGCAACTTTTCCTCGAACGCACGCCGCCATGACCACTGTCCGCGATCTTGGAGAGTTTGGCCTGATTCGCACGCTCCAGAAAAAACTTGGATCGACCTTGCGGCCGCAATCTTCGGTGGTCGTCGGCATCGGTGACGACTGTGCGGTGCTGCGCAGCGGCGATCCCGACAAGCTCCTGCTCTGCACGTGCGACCCTGTGGTCGAAGGCGTCCACTACTTGGCGAAAACGCCGCCGCGTCAGATCGGCTGGAAGGCGATGGCTCGCAATCTCAGCGACATCGCAGCGATGGGCGGCTTGCCTCGCTGGTCTGTTGTTAGCATTGGTCTTCGGCCCGCCACGCCTGTCCGCTACGTTGAACGCATTTACGACGGCCTGCGAGCCGCCGCCGGCAAATTCGGCTGCCAGATCGTCGGCGGTGACACCACGCACGTCAGGCACGAGCAATTTGTTGTCGTCACGCTTCTCGGCGAAGTGGAAAAGTCGAACCTGACGTTGCGCTCCGGCGCGAAAATTGGAGATGCAGTGTTCGTGACCGGCACGCTGGGCGGCTCGAAGCACGGGAAACACCTCAGGTTCACCCCGCGAGTGGCCGAGGCTCGTTGGCTCGTTCAAAACTTCTCCATCCATGCCATGATCGATCTTAGCGACGGCCTCTCCAACGACCTCCAGCGGCTCGTTGAAGCTGGCAAAAACCGGCTCGGCTTCGAAATTCTCGCAGCGGAAGTGCCCATCGCCCCGGCGGCGCGCCACAACCTCAACGCGGCGCTCAACGATGGCGAAGATTTCGAGCTTCTTTTCACCATCGATCCCCGCCACGTGACAGCGTTGCGCCAGCAATGGCCGAAGAAATTCAAACTGCGGCTCACGGAGATCGGCGGCGGCGTCCGTTCGCCGGGCAAGATCTCCTTGATCACCACAGACGGCCGCAAGCGTCTTCTCATCCCCGGTGGTTACGACCATTTCGCCCCATAAAATGTCTCTGTCAGATCCAACGCCACCGCTGATAAGCCAAGTCGAGACGCACAGCGCGCGGGAGACGATCGAGTTCGGCCGGCAACTGGCCAGCCAACTCCGCTCCGGCGACATCGTCGCCCTCGTCGGCGAACTCGGCGCGGGGAAAACGTGCCTCGTCAAAGGCATCGCGCTCGGCCTGGGCATCACGCAGGAAGTCACCAGCCCGACGTTCACGCTCATCCACGAGTACCGCGGTGGCCGGCTCCCGCTCTACCACGTCGATCTCTACCGTCTCGGCTCCGCCGAACAAGCCATCGCCATCGGCATCGAAGATTATCTGCCCGCGGCAGGCGTCACGGTGATCGAGTGGGCGGAACGAATCGCGCGCCTCCTCCCCGCGCACACGCGGCGCATCCGCCTTGAGATAATCAGCGAATCCTCGCGCCGCATCGAGTTTGTATGATCACGCTTGGCATTGACACTTCCACCGCGCGCGGCATCGTGGCCATCCTCCGCGACGATCAGCCGCTCGCGGAAGAACCGTTCTGGCGCGGGGACGCCAAAGGCCCGCCCCCGCAGCAGCATCTTTTCGGCGCAATCGACAGCCTCCTCTCCCGCCACGGCCTCGCGCCCCGCGAGATCGGGTTGTTCGTGGTCGGCGTCGGGCCGGGGTCATTCACGGGAATCCGCGTCGGCATTGCCGCGGCCAAGGGTCTGGCGCTGCCCTTCGCGCGACCGATCAAGGCCGTCAGCACTTTCGACGCGCTCGCCCTCACGGCCCTCCCGCACATGCCGCGCGACTGCCAGCAGATGTGCGTCCTCAACGACGCGCGCCGTGATGAGGTTTATTCGGCACTTTACGACACCAGCGGGCAACGGGTCCGCGACTGCAAGATCGGCTCCCTCGAAGAGATCAGCGACGACATCCATGATCCGATGTGGTTCGTCAGTTCCGAGATCGGGCGTTTCAAGGATGCGCTCAAGGAAATCTGCGGCGGGTTCGCCTCGGTCTGCGAGGAGCCTCTTTACCCCAGCGCCGCGGTCCTCGGCCGGCTCGGCGTTCGCCGGTTCCAAGAAAACGGCAACCGTGGCGACACGCACATCGAGCCGATCTACCTCCGCGCGACCGATTACAGGAAACTCTGATCCGCCCCGGCCTGGGTTCAGGTCAGTCTGGCTGGCATCCTATTGCTGGCGACTGGGCAGGTTGCCCAAGCAGGTCAAAGCGCAATCAAACAGCGAAGAATTGTAAGGCGCGAAGCCCGCAGGGTTTCGCGCCGAAGACCTCGTCGTGCAACGGCTGGCCGCCTGAAGGGTTGCCAGCCGCTATTCGATTCTTCCCCATCTGTTTACGAGAAGATTTTCCTTGATCCCTTTCGGGCAACCAGCTACCTTTTGATACCAAGGTAGCTTGCCAGATATTTAACGATGAGCGTGAACGAAAAATTTTCAGCGATCCGAAAGGGCCTGCTCGAATTCCTCGTGCTGCAGATCATCGCGGCGGAAAAGGTCTACGTGGCGGACATATTGAAACAACTGAGCGCGACAGAATTCGCAACCCAGGAAGGCACGCTGTATCCGTTGCTGAGCAAGATGCGCCGCGAAGGGCTTCTGGATTACGAATGGAAGGAATCCTCGGCCGGGCCGCCCCGCAAGTATTACGAGCTTACCGCGAAAGGCCGGGAGCAGTTGCGCGAAACGCTGGAGTATTGGGGCAAGATCAACGGGACGGTGAAACATCTGGGACAAAAATAAAACGGAGACAATCCCTACCATGAACAAGGTTATCACGATCAACCTAGGCGGCACGGCGTATCAGCTCGAAGAAGGCGGCTATGATGCCCTGCGCGCCTACCTGGAGACCGCGGCCGCGCGGCTACAGGGCAACCCGGATCGGGATGAAATCCTCTCGGACATCGAGCGGGCGATTGCCGAGAAGTTCCGCGCGCTTTTGGGCAGTCACAAGACGGTGGTCGTGACGAAGGAGGTTGCCGCTGTCATTGCGGAGATGGGGCCGATCGAGGCGGACTCGGGTGCAAGCGGCACCGGCGCCCCGAGCAGCGCGGGCGGACACGGGTCGGCGGAAGAAGAACGAGCGGCGTGGCGCGGCGGGACGCCAAGGCGGCTCTACAGGATCTACGAGGGCGCGATGATCGCCGGCGTCTGCAATGGGATCGCCGCCTACGTGAACGTCGATCCGACCCTCGTGCGGCTTGCCTTCGTTTTTTTGACGATCCTTTGGGGCGCCGGGTTGCTCGTCTATGTGGTGATGGCGATCGTGGTGCCCGAGGCACGTTCGCCGGAAGAAAAGGCGGCGGCGTCCGGCACCCCATCGACGGCACAGGAGTTCATCCGGCGCGCGAAAGAAGGATATTACGAGGCGATGAAGGGCTTCCCGGACCGCAAGGCGCGCCGGGCATGGAAGCGCCGGTTCAAGAGGGAAATGCGCGGGTGGCGCCTGTCGTTTGACCGGGAAATGCGCGCGAATGCGGATCAGTGGCGGCATTATTGGTATGGCTATTGGGCGGAGCATGCCCCCTTTCATCCCGGGATGGGCTTCGCGCTGCCCTTGCTCTCGTTGCTGCACGGCGCGGCGAAGATCCTGTGGATCTGCGCCCTGATCTCGCTGCTGGCGACCGGCGCGGTGTTCGGGCTGGCGCTGCCGGCGAACGTGCCGGTGTGGGTCGCGGCGCTGTTGCTGTTCATCGCCTACGGCATTCTCGCGTGGCCGTTGAAAGCGGCGCGGCGCGCGTGCTATTGGGGTTTTGGCCGGCCGAGATGGGCTTGGCCATTCGTGTTTCTTCTGGATGCGGTGGTCTGGCTCGCGGTTGTCGCCGCCCTCCTATGGCTGGCCGTTCATTATTTCCCGGAATTGCGCGAGGCGGTTCGAAGCATCCCTTCGCTCGCGCATCAAGCCGCGGACGACATCCAGACGTGGTGGAAAGGGAAGTGAGGCGGGCGCGCGGCTGTTGCTGAAACCCTTTCATGCCGCCGGATTCAGGGCGCCAGCGGCTCCAGGTTGGCCACAGGGCTGCCGAGCAATTGGGGAACCCCTGTTCAGGGTGTGGGCTGTCGGGGCCCACAAAAACGATGGTGGGAGTGGGGCTGATAGCTCGCCGATATGCGGTTCGTTCGCAGTCGGCGGCGTCCGAGGTTCGCCAATGGGGACAGACTGATCCTGTAATGGTTTCCACTACAAAATCTTCAGATGAAATGTCTTGCATGCCTGATACCAACAGGCGTATAAGCCAAATATCAGGCTGTTTGCGGGGCCGCTCTCTGGACCCCAACGCGCCCAGTCTGCGCAGATTGGATCTGGAATGACTGCGACGTTCTGCAAGTGGACTGCGAGCCGGTGCAGAATGACGGGTGAGAACGAATTGGATGAGATGCTTCTCTTTCGACGACGGTCTTCTGACTGCGTCGAATTTCCAATGGATGTGAACCGTCCATTTGGCGTTCGTGCGTTCCGACCGGCAACCGCAACCGCAAAGCAAACGACCCGATCGGATGCGGCGACAGGGTTGCGAGTAACCATCGACCGGAGGCGGATTATGAAGACAAAGGATGGCAGTAAGCTCCGCATCATTTCCACGGTCAACTTCGTGCTGCTGGTGATGCTCTGCACGCCCTTGGTGCCGTCGGTCGTTGCCGCAGAAACTCCAACCCTTGCGCCGGTTAACCCGGCATTTCTAGAGTATCTTGCCAAACGCCAACAAGGGGTGGTTGCCCTTCAACCAAATGAAATGCCGCGCGGCTACATCCCGTCGCCCGTGCAATTGCCCGCGCCGAGTGGCGCCGTGCCCGCGCTGGGGGCCGGCCCGTTAACACTGCCGTCTTCTTACGACCTGCGAACACTGGGGAAAGTGACGCCAATTCGGGATCAGGACGGCTGCGGTGATTGCTGGGCCTATGGCGCCTACGCCTCGCTGGAATCCTGTCTGTTGACCAACGAGACCTGGGATTTCTCGGAGAACAATCTCAATGTCCTCAGTGGATTCGATTACGGCTGTTGCAGCATTGGCGACAGTGCCATGTGCGCCGCCTACTTGGCGCGCTGGAGCGGCCCGGTCAGTGAGTCGGATGACCCCGAGACCTACAGCAACTGCACGACCGTGGCCGGCGTCGCCGCCCGAAAACACGTTCAGGAGGTTTTGTTTCTTCCAGTGCGCACCAGCTCGACGGACAACAACACCATCAAGCAAGCCGTGATGACCTACGGCGCGGTGGATACCGCCTTCGTGATCACGGGCGGAGCTGCTAATCGGCCGCCGTCTTCGGACACCAACTACAATGCCAGCACATACGCCTACTATTTCTTCAGCACCCTCCCCCCCGACCATGAAGTTGCCATTGTCGGCTGGGATGACGACTTTGCCGCCAGCAATTTCACCTCGCCTCCACCGGGCAATGGCGCATTCATCGTCCGCAACAGTTGGGGCACGGCGTGGGGCCAGAGCGGCTACTTCTACATCTCGTACTACGATTACTGGATCGGCAGGGTAGAGAACGCGGTGTTCGTGAGTCCCGATCCTACCGACAAGTACTCGCGCATCTACCAGTACGATCCACTCGGCTGGGTCGGTTCTTACGGGTATGGCGGTGGCCAGGCTTGGGGCGCCAACATCTTCACCGCCGCCGGCAACGAACAACTCCGCGCGGTGAGTTTCTACACGCCCACGGTGAATGCCATGTACCAGATTTATGTGTATACCAACACAACCTCCGGTCCAACCAGCGGCACACTGGCCAGCAGCACCAGTGGAACCAACGCCCTACCCGGTTACTTCACGATTGCACTGCCCACGCCGGTGAATCTGACGGCAGGCCTGCCGTTCTCCGTCGCGGTGAGGTTCACCGCATGGGGTTGTACCAATCCAATCCCAGTCCAATACGCGCTGGCCGGATACAGCAGTTCCGCGACGGCGGCGCCGGGACAAAGCTATTTCAGCAGTGACGGCAACACGTGGACAGATGCAACGACTTGGGATCCCACCTGCAACGTCTGCATCAAGGCGTTCACTTCCGTCAACGATGTCAACGTCAGCCTGATCGCTGCGTCGAAGCCGGTCGAGGTCGGCGGCGAACTCACCTACGCCATCACCGTCACCAACCTCGGTCCGGCGTGGGCGACCAGTGTCACCGTTACCAATTCCTTATCGGCCGGTTGGTTACTCGACGAGGCACTGCAGTCCCAAGGCAACTTCGACTTTCAGGGCGACAACATCATCTGGAGCATCGGCACGCTCAAAAGCAATGCGATTGCCATCGCCTCCATCACCGTCACGCCGACTCTCCCGGGCTTTTTCACCAACACGGTCACTGTCACGGCGAGCGAGCCTGACACAAATCCTGACAACAACACCGCAATCAATATCACCAAGGTCACCCCTCTGCCGCTGGCGATCACGACGTCGAGTCCATTGCCGACGGGCATGGTCGGTGTGGCCTACAGCCAGACATTGACGGCGAGCGGTGGCATCCCGCCGTACAGTTGGTCGGTGGTGTCGGACAGTTTGCCCGCGGGTCTGACGTTGGTGGCCAGCAGCGGGTCGATCACCGGCGCGCCGACGGTGGCGACGACCGCCTGTTTCACCGTGCGCGTGACCGATGCCTGGGGCGAAATCGCCGACGAAGAGTTCAGCCTGCCGATCACGACGGCATTTCAGGTGTGGCAGGTTCAATACTTCGGCTGCACCGAGATCAATTGTCCGCAGGCGGCCCCGGACGCCGACCCGTTGGGCAAGGGCATGAGCAACACCAACCAGTTCCTGGCGGGCTTCAATCCCACCAACAGCGCGGCGTACCTGCACATCATCAACGTCGACATCGTGAATGCCACGGACATCTACGTGACGTATCTGGGGGCCAATGGCGACAGCACATGGTCGCCGGGCGTTGCGTCGCGGACGAATGTGCTGGATTACACGACCGGTGACACCAGCGGCAACTTTATGAATGGCGGGTGGCAGGACACAGGCCAGACCAACATCCTCAGTGGCGGGACCGGAACCGGCATCTTGGCCAAGATGGTCGATGCTGGCGGCGCCACCAACACACCATCGCGGTACTACCGGGTCCGCGTGCTGCTGCCGTGAACACTATTGCAGTGTAAGCGGACGGGGAAGATTCGGGAATGGGGAACTCGATCGTTCGGGAGAGAGCGGCAGTTTGATCGGGTTGGCGCTTCCGACAGCACTTTATCGCGGGCGGCGCGCGGGTGAGGCGCGGATGGTGAGCGGGTGGAACGTCAACCGGAGTCGTCGTAGGCGGGCGATGGACGGCAGGCGATGAAGAGTGGACGGCGCGATAGGTCGGACCCATCGCGCCCTACAATTCTTCACGCAGTTTGATTGCGCTTTGGCCTGCTTGGCCAATATCCGGGCCCAGCCTGCATGTGCAGGAACCCATTGTGGGGCGGGCAACCCGAAGGGTTGCCAGCCGTTGTTCGACTCCTCGGCTCGAAACCATGCGGGCTTCGCCTGACTGCGCAGGCAGGCGCCGTACAGTTCTTCGCGCTGTTTGATTGCGCTTTGGCCTGCTTGGCCAATATCCGGGCCAGCCAAGCTTGGAGACCGGCGCCGAACAAGGTTGAGCTGCGAATCATCCGCATCGATTCACCACGTGAAACGTGGTGAACGTTCATCCGCGGTAACTCTGCCTGCCCTCGCCTGTTTGGGCTAGAGCTTGCCGGGCTCGAGGCCGAAGTAATTCTTCGCGTTACCGAAGCAGACGTTGCGGACCATTGTGCCGAGCAGTTTCATGTCGCGCGGCAGTTCGCCGTTGACGACGTCGCGGCCGAGCAGATCACAGAGCAGGCGCCGGAAATATTCGTGCCGCGAATAGCTCAGGAAGCTGCGCGAGTCGGTCAGCATGCCGACGAACCGGCTGAGCAGGCCGAGGTTGGACAGCGCGTTGATCTGCCACGTCATGCCTTCCTTTTGGTCGAGGAACCACCAGCCGCTGCCGAACTGGATTTTCCCGGGCACGCTGCCGTCCTGGAAATTACCGAGCATCGTGGCGAAAGCGTAGTTGTCGGCAGGATTGAGGTCGTAAAGGATCGTTTTCGGGAGACGATTGTTCGAGTCGAGCCGGTCGAGATAACGGGCCAATGCCTCTGCCTGCGGCCAATCGCCGATCGAATCGAACCCAGTGTCGGGACCAAGCGTCCGCATCAGGCGCGTGTTGTTGTTGCGCAACGCGCCGAGGTGCAATTGCATCACCCAGCCGCGCACGGCGTAGAGTTCGCCCAGAAACAGCAGGATGAAACTGCGAAACTTGTTGGCGTCGGTGAATGACACACTCTTCCCCTCGCGAGCGTCGGCGAAAATGCGCGCCGCTTCGGCCTCACTGCAATCGTCGGCGCACACCTGATTCAGCCCGTGGTCTGAGAGCCGACAACCCATCTCGTGAAAGAAACAATGCCGCGTTCTCAGCGCGTCCAGAAAATCGTTCAAGCTGCGACATTCCACGCCGCTGGCCCGCTCAAGCTTGTTCACCCAGGCGTTGAAAACGATCGGCTGATCCACTGTCAACGCCTTGTCGGGGCGAAACGCCGGATACACCCGCGTGTTCAGCTTGCCCTCCGCGCGAATCTTGCGGTGATGCTCCAGCGAGTCGATGGGATCGTCCGTCGTGCAAACGACCGCCACGCGATTCGTCTTGAGAATCGTATGCACGGGCATCTTCGCCAGTTTGGCGTTCGCCGCGTCCCAAATCTCCATGGCGGTGGATTCGTCGAGCAGCTTGGTGATGCCAAAGAACCGTTTCAGTTCGAGATGCGTCCAGTGATACAGCGGATTGCGCAGCGTGTACGGTACCGTGCGGGCAAAGGCCAGGAATTTTTCCCAATCACTCGCGTCGCCCGTGCAATACTTCTCCGACACGCCGTTGGAGCGCATCGCGCGCCACTTGTAGTGATCGCCCGCCAACCAGATCTCGTAGAGGTTGCGGAACGTCTTGTTGGCCGCGATCTGGTCCGGCGGCAGATGGCAATGATAATCGAAGATCGGTTCGTGTTTCGCATGGTCGTGATACAACTCCCGCGCCACATCGGTGTGAAGCAAAAAATCCTCGGTAAGGAACGTTCCTTTGCTTGCGCGGTTCGCACCGTGCGCTGCTGTCGTCGCCTTGCTGTTTGCCTTCGCGGCGCGTGTCGGCCGCTTTACAGCACGTTTCATGAATCACCTCGTTAAAAACTGATCAAGTCGTCCACGTTGACCGGCAGGCCGGTGGCCATGCTTTGGTTGGCCGCGATGCCGGTGAGAATGGACCGCGCACCGGCGATGTGATCGGCGAACCGGTTGTAAGGGTCCGGCCGCGGCTCGCCAAACACGTCCTCAACCAACACTACGTCGCCGCCGCCGTGCGGGCCGCGCGGAGCCGGCGGCTTGACTTCGTACGGTTTCTTCCAATGCGGCATCACCAGAATGCGCTGCGTGTGGCTCTGCGATTGACCAATCTCGCCCGACGCGGCGCTGATGTAAGATGCTTCCAATTCGTCAAATTCAAGACGTCCCTGCGTCCCGACAAACCCGATGCGGTAGCCTTCCCACGGGCAGTACGCACTGAGCGAGTAGCTCATCTGCGCGCCGTTCTTGTACCGGACAAGTACGTTCATCGTGTCCTCGATGCTGATACCGTCACCGAAAACGTTCTGGTCGCGCAGATAGCCATCCTCGTGCTCGGCATCGAGATACAATCCCTGCAACGCCTGGCCGTCGCGGAGGTTGAGCGCGAACGGGTCGTCCTTTGCGTTCGGGTGATCGGTCGCGCGCGGATAGAACTTCGTGATGCCGCGGGCCTCGGCGTTCGCCCGGCCGTAAAACGCCAGGGAGCCGAACGCGAACACCGTTTGCGGGCTGCTGTCGAGCCACCAGTTCACCAAGTCGAAGTGGTGCGTGGCTTTGTGCACCATCAGACCGCCCGAATTACGCTTGTCACGGTGCCAGCGACGGAAATAATCCGCGCCGTGCACGGTGTCCAGCAGCCATTCGAAGTGCACTGCCTTGACCTCGCCGATCGTCCCCTTCATCAGCAGGTCCTTGACGGTCGTGCGCGCCGGCGAGTAACGGTAGTTAAACGTGACCCGCAGCTTGTGTCCCGTGCGCGCCACGGCGTCGAGAATCTGCCGACACTTGGGGACGTCGATGGTCATCGGTTTTTCCGTGATGGCGTCACAGCCCAGTTCCATCGTGCGGCAGATGTAAATATGATGCGTGCGGTCGATGCTGAAGATAAGCATCACCTCGGGTTGCCGCTCGCGCACCATGCGGTCAAAGTCGGTCGCGCTGTACGTCGGGAACGGGCCGACGCCAAACTTCGCTTTGAACTGGCGGTTGTAGTAATCCATGCGCGTCTGGTTGGTGTCGCACAGAGCCACGACTTCACAACGCTCCCGGAACCGGTCGAGCATCGCATCGGTGTACATCTCCGAACGCGCGCCCAGACCGACGATGGCGTACCGCCTGCGGTTCATCGCTCACCCTTTGTTCAGCAGTGCCATGTGCTTCGACAAATGCTTGTCGAGCAATTCGCGATGCAGATCGGCATGTTTCTGCAGCATCTCGAGGATGCGCGGCTTGAAGCTCGGGTGCGTGAGCACCGAGCCGAATGTCACGTGCAGCAACTGTCGCCCGGCAACTTCATCAAGGAATTTGGGTTCGTCTTTCGTGCCGCTGTATTTCGGCAATGCGTTCACCTGCTCCAAAGTTGCGGAGATGTGGTAACTCGCGCGATCCGTGTCGAATCGCCCCCGGCAGAACTCGACGATCTCGCCAAACAAAGCCGTGTTCGTGCGCGCCACCACGCGCAACGCTTCGAGATAACTCGTCCCGGCCGTCTTGACGTGCAGCAAATCGCCGCACACGCGTCCGACGATCGGATACACCGCGAACTTGTCCGAGCCGCTGTGGATGCTGATCTTGTAAGGGCCGCAATACCTGGCAATGGCCGCGTGCTCGCGCAGCGACGCCTCGAATTTCTTCAGGTCGCCCTTGTAGTCAACGCCTTTCTCAAAATCGCCGATGAACCGTGGCGCGACGCTCACCACGTTCGGCACCTTGTGCCGCTTCAGTTCCATGCCAATGAAGAGATGTTCGAGCACACTCGTCGGCTCGTCGGTCTCGTCCACGCTGACTTCGATCTCGAACGGACGTGCGCCCATCGTTTTCGCGATATGTCGCCCCATCACGCCGACGTGCTCCAGCGCAGCGGCATACTTGATTGCCGCGTGCTGCAACGAGGCGCGGTCAAACTGCAATGCGTGCAAACCCGGCACGTCGAACTTCTTGCCGAGGTAGAGCGCCTCCAATTCAGGAGTCAGCGCGCCCTTGCCGACGTGCGCCGATGGGTCGATCGTGAATAAACAGAAGCCGGCCGGCGCGGTGCGGTCAACATGCTCTGGCAACTTGAGATGGTCAGCGTCGGCTCCCCACGGCTTGGTGTAGCCGAGTTTTGCCAGCGCGGTCTGCGCCGCTTGCATGACTTCCCGCGGCGTGCGCTGCGTGCGCTCCATCTCGCGGATCGACTGCTGCGCGAAGATCGGCGCGAAATCAAATTTCTTTGCCGCGCTGAGATGACCCGGCGTCGCCAACCCGATACGGTCGCCAAATCCGAAAGATTTTTTGAGTCCAAGGGGGACAGCATTGGCTATATTCATGGTGGAGCGGAATTCTAAGGCACGCCGCTGCCGCTGCCAATCATAATTATGCTGGGTGGAAAGGCCGGGCTGCCCGTGCCGAAAAAGCGGCGCGCCTGGGAATCTGCGGAGTTCACCAGTCATCAATTTGCCTTGATTCGACGCGGTTCGGGCGAGAGGATGCGGGTCGAAGGCTCGACCGTGAGCCGTTGTTGCGGGGCGGCAGCGGTGCAACAAACGTGTTGAACGGTGGATACAAGACGGCGAGACGGTGCGGCGTACCCCCAAGACGTAGCGCAACATGAGATATGCGAGACGGGCCCCAAAACCTATGTCTTTGAGGAACGGCTGCAGCAGGACGAGAACTTAAGACGCTTGGTGGAGTAAGGCGACCGTGATTTACAGAAACAAGAGGTGCGACCCCGGCGAAAACACCCACCGGTCATCCATCCCAACTTCAACAAGCCGAGCCCGAACGTCGCAGAATGCCACGCAGGAAAGGATGCACAAAGGAAGAAGCCTCGCATGTCTCGTTACGTTTGCTTGGTTTGCGTTGATGCATGCTGCAGGTAGTCTCTGCGGAGAACTGATCGAGGCCGAGCGCGAGTATCGAGAGGCAGTTCGCGTCGCTAATGGATTGACAAGGGCTTTACCTGAACTCGCGTGGTTCTTGTTCGCAGGCAAGGGCGAACACCAATATGACGAAAAGAAGTTTCGCGAAGCAGAAGAGACATATCGTGAAGTCATAAGTCTTTCAACGAACTACGCGCTCGCCTATAACAACTTGGCAGACCTCTTGATTGCCGATTCCAACCGTTGGGGGGAGGCAGAAGTGTTGATCCGGAAATCGCTGGATTACGCGCGTGCTGAGGAAAAACCGTGGTGCTTGGAGAGTCTTGGGGAACTGCTTGCGAAACTACCTCAAAGGCGAGCCGAAGCTGTTGCCGCGTATCGAGAAGCTCTTGCGGGGTTCTCTGTAGCCGGTAATTCAAACGAGGTCGATCGGGTCCGAGACATACTCAACCGGCTTGAGACTCAGTAATAAAGGGCTTCGCCGGGGTCGCATCTTTTTTTTCTGTGAATCAAGAAGGTCGGTCATTGACTCTTGGAAAACAAACACTCACGCGGCATTCGGAGGCTGTGGCCGAACGTGCCTCTGCCCGTAATATGCGCTCGCTCCATGCTTGCGCAGGAAATGTTTGTCGAGCAACACACGCCGCATCGGCTTGACCGATACTTTGACGCGTAACGTCTCGCTCGCCAGACGCGCCAAGTGTTCGAGCACAACCGCATTCTCGACCGCTTTCTCGACGGTCGCACCCCAAGCAAACGGGGCGTGGCTGGCCACCAGCACGCCGGGGAAATGAAGTGGATCGAGTCTCCCAAACCTTTCTACAATCACGTGCCCCGTGTTTGCCTCGTAGTCACTCTTGATTTCCTTGGCTGTCAGCAACCGCGTGCACGGGACCGGCCCGTGGAAATAATCCGCGTGCGTCGTCCCAAGTGGCGGAATCTCGCGCCGCGCCTGCGCCCACGCCGTGCCGTACAGGCTGTGCGTGTGGACAACGCCGCCGATTCTCTCGAATGCGCGGTATAAAATCACGTGTGTCGGCGTATCGGAACTTGGCTTGAGATCGCCTTCGACAACCTTGCCTGTGGCCAACGCCACAACGACCATGTGCTCGGGCTTCATTCTGTCGTACGGGACGCCCGACGGCTTGATCACCAGATGCCCGCTGGCGCGGTCCACGCCGCTGACGTTGCCCCAGGTCTGAATGACCAGACCTTCGGCAACCAGTTTCAGGTTCGCCTCACAAACCCGCTTCTTCAGTTCATCCAGCATAGTACCATTTCAGTTGTTCGCAGGAGGGGCATTCTTGCACCGACCGGTCGGGACAAGAATGTCGCTCCTACGGATCATTCTCATTTCCGCACCCGGCCACGGATGTCCAGCAGCTTCTTCATCACGTCGTGCAGGTTGCCGTTCCACTCCCGTGTCCCAAACGCATCATGCAACCTGCGGTACAGCGAGTAAAGCTCACGGTAAACCGTATGCGCCTGTGCGTTCGGCGTGAACACGCGTTTCTTCACTCCGGTCATCGCTTTCTGGGCGTCAGAGTAATTCTTGTGCGCTCCGGCGACGACCGCGCCGGCAATGGCCGTGCCGAGAGCGCACGTTTGCGCGGAGCGCGAGATTTTCATAGGACGACCCGTCACGTCGGCGTAAATCTGCATCACCACGGGATTCTTCTCCGCGATGCCGCCGCAGTTGACGATCTGCTCCACCTTCACGCCGTATTCCTCGAACCGATTGATGATCGTCAACGCGCCGAACGCCGTCGCCTCAATCAACGCGCGATAGATCTCGGCAGGCGTCGTGTACAACGTCTGACCCAACAACAAACCGGTGAGCTGCTGATCCACAAGGATCGTGCGGTTGCCATTGTTCCAGTCCAGCGCCAACAATCCGGATTCGCCAGGGTCGAGCTTTGCCGCCGCTGCGGCCAGCGCCTCGTGCGAACCGTTCCTCTTGCCGCCGGGTTCGACATAATTCACGAACCAGTTGAAGATGTCGCCGACCGCCGACTGTCCCGCCTCCAGTCCGTAATAGCCGGGCAGGATGCTGCCGTTGACGATGCCGCACAGACCGGGGATGTCGGCCAGCTTTTCGCCGACCGGCGCGATCATCATGTCACACGTGCTCGTGCCGATGATTTTAACCAGTGTGCCCGGCGCAATGCCGCTGCCCACGGCGCCAAAATGCGCGTCAAACGCGCCCACCGCGACAGGGACACCGGCCGGCAAGCCGGTGCGCTTGGCCCATTCCGCTGTCAGTTTTCCAACGGCACGGTCAATCGTATACGCTCTCGGACGGAACCGCGCGCGAAGCTCGCCAAGCTTCGGGTGGAACGAGCCGAGAAACTCCGCATCGGGATAACCACCCCAATTGTCGTTGTACATCGCCTTGTGCCCGGCGGCGCAAACGCCGACGACGAGCTTATCGGGTGCTTCCGTTCCCGTGAGCGTTGCCGGAATCCAGTCGGCGCACTCGACCCACGTATGCGCTGCATCGAACACCTCAGGTGATGTGCGCAGGCAGTGGAGGATTTTGCTGAAGAACCACTCGCTCGAATACGTCCCGCCGCACTTGGCAAGGTATTGCGGTCGCATCTGTCGCGCGCGCTCGGTGATCTCCGCCGCCTCGGTTACCCCGGTATGATCCTTCCAAAGCCACGCCATCGCGGCGGGATTCCTGGCGAACCCCTTATCGAACGCGAGCGGCCGACCATCGCGATCCACGGGGATCGGCGTGCTGCCCGTGGTATCGACGCCGATGCCGATGACTTGCTCGGGCTTGAAGCCTTTGACCGCGCGCTTGGCCTGCGCCAGGGCCTTCTTGATCGTGATCTCTGCGCCGGTCACGTAATCGACCGGGTGTTGGCGCGCGAGATTCGGATCGCGCGACAGAATCACGCCATGCGTTCCGTGCGAGTACTCCCAGACCGCCGTGCCGACTTCGCGTCCGTTGGCCACCTCCACAATTAGGCAACGGACGGTGTTCGTTCCATAATCGAGACCAATGGTATACTTGGAACTCATCTGGAGATTCTCTCCTGATGCTTGATCATGACCTTTACAACTTTGTCTTTGTATGCCGCGTTCAGCGTAAACGCTTCAGTGGCTCGTTCCAACGAGAACCGATGCGTGATCAGACTCCGCACGTCCACCTTGCCTTGTTCGACCAACTGAATGGCGCGCGGGTAAACGTGTTTCATCCGTCGGCTGAAAACCACGGTCAATCCTTTGCGCCGCGCGGTGGAATGCTTGAACGCGCAGCGGTCCTCTGACGGAATGCCGACCAACAGCACACGACCTCCGGGGCGCGTCAGTCCGACTGCCTGTTCAATGGCGTCAGCGCCCCACGCCGCTTCGATGGCGATGTCCACTTCGAGGTCGCGGAGGGCAACGCTTCTGCATGGCCGCGTACCGCGAACGGACGCGACGGAGCGCGTCCCTTCAAACGGAATCGCGCCGAACTTCTCTGCGAGCTTTACGCGCCACGGCAGCGGGTCGGTGACGTAGATTTCGGCGGCGCCGGCAAGCTTGACGACTTGCAGGATGAGCAGCCCAATCGGCCCTGCACCGACGACGGCCACGCGATCCCCCACGCGAATCTTCGCAAGATCGGTCGCGTGCAGCGCGACGCCGAGCGGTTCGAGCATGGCGGCCGCTTCGTCGTCGAGTGTATCGGGCACGGTGAAACAGGTGCGCGCCGGCACGACCATGAACTCGCACAAACTGCCCGAATCAGGAAACAGTCCACAGAAGTGCAAACGCCGGCAGAGATTGGGATCTCCGCGCTCGCAGAGGTCGCACCGGTGACACGGTTGCGCGGGATCAACGGCCACGCGCATGCCCCTCTGAAACGGTTGTCCGTTGCCGTCCAGAGCGTCCAGGCCTGCTTGCTCGATCACGCCGGCGAACTCGTGCCCAAGGATCAGCGGCGTCTTCAGAACGGTGTCGCCAATGCGACCGTCAAGGTACGAGTGCAAATCGCTGCCGCAAATACCGGTCGCGGTCACGCGCAGCAGCACTTCGTCCGCACCCGGCGCACCAGGATGAGGCACTTTCTCAGCACGAATGTCGCGTGGGCCGTGGAGACGTGCGGCAAACATCGGCGAATAGGGTGCTGGAGTGTTGGAGTTTTGGAGTGCTGCAGGACGATCCGGTCGCGGCCGGGAAGCCGCTCCTTCGGGCGTGGCTACGCGTCGTCCCATCACTCCGTTACTCCGTCACTTCAATCCTCCACGCATTCACGCCACGTGATGATACACGTCCCAGCGGAGGTACTTGCTGAGCGCTTCCTGCAAGCCGTTGGCGATGTGGGTCGGGTTGATGGCGACGTGATGTTCGAAGCCGTTGTTGCAGATGTAGGCGAGCAACTTCTGGAAGTTCGGGATGCGCACCACACCGTAGCCGCCGAACGTTTTCAACGGGTCGTCGGTCAACTCGCCTTCGCCGAGGTACACCCGAACTTTGCCGGCTGCGTCGTCGGTGCTGACGCGCAGGTACGTGAATGGTGCCGATTTGACGCGACCGACCACCGTGCCGAAGGTGTTCGCCTTGCCGACGGTGCCCGCGATGATTTCCTGATAATCCATCACGGGTTTGCCTTCGCCCTTTTCGACGAAGATGTCTTTCGGCAGGTTGCTGCAATGGAACACGACGCCCTTGTCGGGATCGTCGGCATAATTGTTGTTCCAATCCACCAACGCGCTCGGTTTGCCGCTCGCCTGCGCCAGCGCGTACATCGCCACCGTGCCCATGATGTCCACTTCGCACGCGCTCGACATCAGCATATTGCTCATCATGCTCATCAAGGTGCACGGCACGATGCCGAAGAATTCCTCCATCGCCGTCCAGCACTGGATCGCCGTCGCGTTAAGCTTTGCTTTCGACATCCAACCGTCCACCGCCACGCCGAATTTCGCCATCTTCAGCAACGACGCCGGCGGAATGGCCTTGACGTTGACGTACTCGCCGATCTGTTTGAGCTTGGCTTGCACCGGCTTGTCGTTGTCCTTCATCTTGCCGACCCAGCCAAACAACTCGAACAGGTCGAGCGTTTCAATGCTGATACCGCTTTGTTCGATCAACTTCTCGCTGTAACGCACGGTGTTGAACGCCGCCGGGCGCGCGCCGAGCGCGCCGATCCGCAAATTACGCAGACCGCGCAGGACGCGGCAGGTCACCGCGAAATCGGCGAGGTCTTGTTTGAAGCTGCCGCTCTTCGGATCAACCGTGTGCAGACGCGTCAGGGTGAATGGAACGTTGTACTGCCGCAGATTGTTGCAGACAGACATCTTGCCACAGAAACTGTCGCGCCGGCTGTCGATCAGCATGTTGCCGGGCACGTCGGGGAACGCATGGATGAGCACGGGCACACGCAGGTTCGCCCAACGCAACGCGTTGGCCACCGCCCGTTCGTCGCCGAAATTCGGCAGCGTGACGAGGATGCCGTCGATCTCATTCCGGTGCCTGTCGAACAGGTCGGCGCACTTGCGCGCGTCGCTCAGACTCTCGATGCTACCGAATTTCGTATTCTTCGGGTCGAGCGTGACCACGTTGAATCCGTTCTTCTCCAGCACTTCGAGGGCGACAGCCCGCCCCCTCTGGCAAAGGTGGGCGGGGAAAAATCCGCGATTACCAACGACAAGTCCCAACGTCACAGGTTTCATGCTGCTCTCCTTCATCTCAGGGTGATAAATCAATTCATCGATCAGGTTCCAAGGAATTCCCGACATCCACTGCCATTCGGTGCCACGCACTTTGCTGCGACTATCTTCTTCTTCAGTCGTCGCCGTTGCAGCCGCGCTTCCCTGCCCCGAAGGCTTTCGGCGTGAACGAAGCGCGGGTCGTTCGCTCGCAAAGGAACGGACGCCTTTCAGAGGCGCCGCTACACATCTCAACTCGCACCGAAAATCTGGTTCATGTTTTGCCATAATCTTGGTACAAACGGCAACAGCAATCTCACAGCACAAGGATTAGTCATGGCGCGATTGTTCCTCGGACTTGACTCCAGCACGCAGAGCCTCAGCGCGATTGTCATCGACTACGACGCGCGGAAGGTCGCTTACGAAACGTCGATCAACTTCGACAAGACGCTGCCGCATTACGGCACGCAGAACGGCACGTTGCGCGCGCCCCGAACGCCTTCGGGGCAAGCCGACCCGCTCGTCGTGCATTCGCCGCCGCTGATGTGGGTCGAAGCGCTCGGCCTGCTGTTCGCCGAAATGAACAAGGACGGCGTGCCGCTCGGCGACATTCTGGCCGTCAGCGGCAGCGGCCAGCAACATGGTTCCGTTTACCTCAACGACCGTGCCGCTGATGCTCTCGCCAATCTCGATCCCGCCAAAAGCCTCGTGGAGAATCTCTGCCCCGAAGGCGTTCGGGGCGCGGGCGTCTTCTCACGCCTGACTTCGCCCATCTGGATGGATTCTTCGACCAGCACCGAGTGCGCGGAGATTCGCAAGAAACTCGGCGGCGTCAAAGCCACCGCGCAGAAAACCGGCTCCGACGCGTTCGAGCGATTCACCGGACCGCAGATTCGGAAGTTTTACAAGACCGAGCGGCAGAATTACGAGAAGACAGCGAGTATCGCGCTCGTGAGTTCGTTCATGGCATCCATTATCGCTGGTAAGATCGCGCCGATTGATCATGGCGACGGCGCGGGCATGAACCTGATGGACATCAGGAAAAAGACGTGGCGCCCAGACGCGCTCAAGGCCACCGCGCCGAACCTGAAGAAGAAACTTCCGTCGCTCGCGGAATCGTCGAGGATCATCGGCCCGGTCAGTCGGTATCTCGTGAATAAGTACGGATTCAACCCGGACGCGCAAGCGTTGGTCTGGTCGGGCGATAACCCGTGCAGCGTGATAGGCCTCGGCCTCATCCAGGAAGGCATGATTGCCATCAGCCTCGGCACCAGCGACACCTATTTCGGTTACATGAAACGCTGCCGCACCGACGCGCACGGTGAAGGTCACGTGTTCGGTGCTCCGCTTTTTGCTGGCAAAGAGCGGGGATACATGACACTCATCTGCTTCAAGAACGGCTCACTCGCCCGGGAAAAAATCCGCGACCAATACGGTTTGGATTGGAACGGTTTCAACCGCGCGCTCACCAGCACACCGCCGGGCAACAACGGCGGTATCATCTTACCGTGGTTCGAACCCGAGATCATCCCGCGCGTCAACAAACCCGGCATTCACCGATTCGACCTCGACGAACGCGATGCCGCTGCGAACTGCCGTGCGGTAGTCGAAGCGCAAATGATGTCCATGCGCCTGCACTCACGATGGATGAAAGTTCGTCCGTCGCGCATCTACGCTACTGGCGGCGCGTCCACGAACGCCGCGATTCTTCAGGTCATGGCCGACGTGATGAATTGTCCGGTCCTGCGCATCGAAGTCGGCAAGAGCGCGGCCCTCGGTGCCGCGTTACGCGCCGCCCACGGCTGGCTCGTTCACATCGGCAAGAAACCAAAATGCGAAGAAATCACCGCCGGTTTCACCGACCCCGTCCCCAACAGCGAAAACAGACCCAACCGGTGGGCTACGCGGGTTTATGATAAGCTCGTAGAGAAGTATGCGGAGTGTGAACTTGAAACTCTACAGAGAATCTGAAACACCAAAGGCCCATCGCCGCCAAATCAAAACTCACCACTGATTATGTCTGGTTCTTCAGCAGCGGGGCCAAGACCGCAGTGCGCAGCGGACTGCAACCCCGATGGGCTGCGCCTTCAGCAGGCGAACTCAGCCAATGCTAGCGGGACAGGAAGGGCAATCTCGATCAACGCTGTGAACGCGTGGAGGTTGTCAGCAATCGGGCCACCTCTGGCGAGTCTCTGGCAATAGACGGAAGGCACCGTATACTCGTCCTCAAAAAATCGTTTGCCACTGGTGAGTTCCTGTTTTAGTGTAGGTCTAGCTTGGCAGTGCCAGCCTGACTTCGGATCCAATCTTGATCAATGCTTTTAGCGCGAAAGATTTGCCGAGCCAAGCCGGATGGAAAAACCCGGAAAGAGAGGGCCGGGGAGCAGCCTCTCTTCCTTGTGGCTACGGCTCTTGACGCGCAGGCCGAACACTGTCATTTCGCCAATCAGCCGGTCCACGGCTGCCGTGCTCGCCATGCACGGGTTGGAGTGAGCCGCCGGTAGTGTATCATTTTGCCGCCCATCTTTCTGTGCCCTTAGCGCAGGGGGTGCGGCGTGAGGTTAGACTCAACCCATCGAGATTATTCTCGGACCAAGCGGTCGCGGGCGTTGTTCGTCTTTGTAGCAGACAACTGGAAGTTCTGTGCCGCAATTGTTGCACGTCAACAGAAGTGTTCTGCCCTTCCTTACCTCAGACTGTGTCATGGGAAATTCGCTTCCATTATGGAAGCATTTAGGACAAAGTTTTCGTGCAGATCGAAGCTTGCCGGAAAAATTCTTCTCGATGAATGCATATACCCCCTCAGCGATTTCCTTTTCTTCATATCCAGCGAGCGGAGATGGCACTTGTACCGACTTCAGGCGCGTTATTTCCTGCTGAAGATTCGATACTTCTTGCGCCGATGCCATGTGCGCCTTCTGAAGCTCGTCATATTTTATCTCAAGCTGAGAAATGTGGCGCTCAAGGGCTTGAACCTGATCTCTAAGGCTAACAGTCCGTTAAAAAAGTCTCTTTGGTGATTGAACCGTGAGAGGGAGTTCGCTACACGGAGACATGGCACTTGGCAAACGCAAGATTGAGCAATCGGAGATGTTCATTGCAGCCAACC
>Ga0326728_10006336_pt1 | contig 31964 bp, 21 predicted proteins | sample MB3enrmetagenome_FD_207602 | JGI IMG/M metagenome (GOLD analysis project Ga0326728, IMG submission 207602) | Lab enriched peat soil microbial communities from McLean, Ithaca, NY, United States - MB31MN | ecosystem: Environmental > Terrestrial > Soil > Wetlands > Peat | place: USA: New York... | reverse complement strand
CTTCCATGCATTGACCGTGAAGGCGACAAAGGCTAGAATTTCCAGATGCCTGCCAGCGGTAACGGACCTGTAATAGGACTTATGCTTGTGCGCAACGAAAACGACATCTTGCGCGAGGTGCTTTCCTGCCATCTGGAGTATGTGGATGCCGTTTTCGTGCTGGACGGGACCACGGATGGAGCTGAGCTGTCCCGTTCCATCTGCAAGTCTTTCAGCCGGGTCCGCTATTTCACCGAGGACGAACTTCCGTCCGGGTATCCGCGCCCGGTGCGCGACGGCTGCCGCCGTTTCCTTGCGGAGCGTGCGCGGGAGGAATACGGTTTTGCGGGCTGGTTCGCGCTCTTGCACGGCGACGAGATTTTTGTGGATTCTCCGGCGGATATCATAGCCGCCTGCCCCGCCGGGACGGAGTGCATGGAAGTGCGCTCGCTGCTTTACTTTTTGCATGAAAGCCAGCAGCCGTTCACGCTGGACCAAACCCGTTCTTTTCGCGAACAGATAAAATGGCACAGCGGCCCCGGCTGGCCGGAAGTGCGGCTTTTTAAAAATATCGAAGGCACAAACTACGAGCCAGCGCGCCATCGCAGTCTGGCGCCGGAAGGCATAAGTAGCATGTACCGGACAAATTTCAAGATAATGCATTTCCCGTACCGCGAGCCGGGCGGGCAGATTCTGCGCGCGCGGGACCGCAGCGGCGTAACAGGTTTTTCGCCGGACAGCTACCGCCATGTGCTTGACGGCAAGTATTATCTGGATGCGGATTTTTTTCATTATAAAAACGTCTACGATTCCATCACGGACAAGCCTCCCGTTCCGCGCGCGGGCATGAGCCTGCCGGAGAGGATATCGGCCGACATGAAGGATTTTAATTATGATTGGCGCTTCCTGTATGATTGGTCGCGACGGCGCACGGTGAAAATAAAATGACGGACATCGCATTGAAATTGCGGGAAGGGACGGAGGCAATGCGCGCTTCGCTCGGCATGGCGGCGCGGATTGCCGCACGTCTCGAGAACGCGCCGTGCCGCTCTGCCGCCGGCACGGAACTGCTGGCTTTCTGCAAGGATTTCTGTTCGGTTTTTTTGCGTTATGACGCAAATTATATAAAGGATGCCGGTGCCGCTGCCGATGCGGCGCAAGACCGGGCGGACTGGCAGATTGCGACCTGCAAGATGTTTTACGACGCGGCGGCGTGTCTCTCCGGCGAACTGGGCGCGGCGGAAACCGCTGCGGACTGGCCGGAGGGATTGTGCGGTTTGCGGGGGGGGAGCGCTTCGGATTACGCGGAACTCAAGGCACTCAACCGGACGCTCAACAGTTACGAGATACTGCTGGGGCGGGAACGGCTGGAAAGTTTTCCTGCGGTGCTGTTTCCGGACATAAGCGGGCGCTGCAACTGCAAATGCAAGACGTGCAGCTTTCACGGCCCGCAGCAGATTTTGCCGGAAATAGCGCTTGCCATGACGCCGGAGGAATACGGTTATATCGCAAGGCTGCTGCCTTATGCGAAAAACGTGGGCGTGTTCGGTTCCGGCGAGCCGTTCCTGTCGCCGGTCCTGAAAAGGCTGGCGGCGGACGGCGCGCGCTACGGCTGCCTGATGGATATCGCCACCAACGGCATGCTGCTGGAATTGTTCGACACCGTGGATTTTGACCGGGATAATTTCCGGCTGGTGATAAGTATTGATTCGGCGGATCCGCAAACGCTGCACAGGCTGCGTCCCGGCAGCGATTACGGGCGCATTGTAGCGGGGATTGAAGCACTGAAAAAAAGGTTGCCGCAACTGCGTCTGGGATTCAACACGGTGGTTTCGCGCGCCAATCTGGACGGACTGTGCGCTATCGCGGAACTGGCGGCGCGGCTGGGCGTCAATTCGGTCGCCTTCAATCATTTGCTGGCGCTGCCGGGCAGCGAGTTCTTCGCAATACTTGCGTTACGTCCGTCCGATATCCCGGCATTGCGGGAGCAGCAGCGGCTTATAAAAGAAAAAGTTCGCGGGGTGGAGATTACCTTCGGGCCCGAGGAGGCATCGCTGCACGCGGAGGACGGGCTTAAGCCGGACAATGCGGAAATGTTCGCACGCTCGGATGCGGCCCGCCCGTGCCGTTGCAGAATTACGCCCTCGGAATTGGTAGTGGCTGTGCGTTCCGCGCGGCAAGGACTTGGCAAATATCCTGCGCCGGCAATACCGGAAAGTATAGCGCGGACAACTAAAACGACCGCAACTTCGCTGGCGGAAGAAACCGGGCGTCTGCGCGCGCTTATAGCAGCATTGCACAGGGAGTTTGAGGGAATGCCGGAGCGCGAGATTGCCGTGCCGTACTGCTTTGCCCCGTTCCTGCTGACCGTGACGCAGTCTGACGGCCAGGCGCGCTGTTGCTGCCTGCTGGTGCAGAACATGGCCTGCGGTACGGAAGCCGGGCCGGATGAAGTGTGGAACGGCCGGGCTTACCGCGCATTGCGCGCCGCCATGTTTTCCGGGCGGTATTTGCCGCCTCAATGCCTCGCCTGCCAGGACCCGCTGCGCTATGTGCACAGCGATGCCTTGCTGCGTTTGTGCGCTTCTCTCTGCATAGGAAAAAGCGAGCTGCGACTGCCTTCCCGCTTTAACCCGCCCGACCAGGTAAAACAATTGCTCTGATCTGTCGCGGCGGTTTTAACTTCCTTATCTTTTGTAACCGGGATACGGCGGCATTCCTGCTTTTGCTTTTATGCGCAGGAGAATGCCGTAAGCGGCTGATTGCAAGTATTCCGGGCATTTTGTAGATTCATATAGAACAGTCTTGTGCATGCCCGGCGGCGCTGCGCCGTCTGAAAATCCAATTACCGGAGCTATGCCCGTATTTTGCGGAATAACCTTATGAAACCATTCATGTTTACGCTTTGCGCCGCATGTTTTGTCGCCGCTTTCGCATCCGCTGGCGGCGCGCAGGAAACAAAAGGGCGGGACAACGCGGCTGCGCAGCATTTGCGCGGTCCCGCCGACGATGCCGCGGACCTGCAATCGCAAAGCGCCCGATTGGCTGCCGCCATTGCGTCCGCCGGGACGGATGCGCCGGATTTCCTGCTGCGTGGCGTCGGCCCGGAAGATTTTGCCGCACTGGAAACAGCGGCGGAAAAAAATCCGTCTCCGGAAATAATCCGGCGCATCAGGACCGCCGGGGACAGGCTGCATAAAATCGCCGCGACGCTCAAGGCCCGGCTCCGCGATTATGCGGCGCTGCGCGCGGGCGACCTGAACGGTTTCATGAAGGATCACGAAGCGTATATGGTCGCGGATTTCCAGGGCGACGCGTCGCAAAAGCCGGTCATGGGCAGCGAGCTTTCGGATTTCGGCTCCTGGTACGATATGGCATATTCCGGCGGAATCAACAGGCTGCGCATCCTCTCCACCCGCAGGCACAGCAACGACAACGAATTTTTCAACACCGCCGCCGAACTTGCGCAACTGACGCTGTTCTTTAAAACCGGCTCCGGCGAGATTATCGACGGCAGCGACGGTGACGCCGCCGTGTCCTGGTATCCGTACGGCTGGAAGACGGCGGCAAAGCATGGCGGTCTGGAAATGGAATCCTCCGCATTTTTTACCGCTTTCAACACAATAGCCGTACAGTCGAAAGTGACCAACACCGGCCCGCAGGCCGAGAAAATCACGCCTTCCCTGCTGCTTACCGGACGCACCGGATATAACGGCAGGACCGGCGGGAGAATAGTCTGCCATACCGCGGCGGACGGCAGCCTTGTCTGGCGCATAACGCGCGCGGGAAACGAGACGAACGAAAAAGATTTTACCGACGCGCTGGTTGTCGGCTCCAATATCGGCAAAGCGCAGGCGGCTTTCCTGCCGCGCTATCTGCTGTCCGGGCGGGGGGAAGAACTGCGGCAGGCGCTTAAAGACAAGTGGCAGCCGTCGCTGGACGCAAACGCCGCCAGCGCGGACGCCGGGTTCGGCGAGCTTAAAATAGCGCCGGGCGAAACAAAGGAATTTTCGTTATATATCGCGGCGGGCGCGGATGAGAAAATCGCCCGGAAACTGGGAGCGGACGCGCTTAAAGCGGTGGCGGACAACGGCGCGCTGGCGCGCGCCGGGCGCGACTGGAACGGATATCTGGCAAACCTTCCAAAACTTAATAATCCGGACTACGCGGCGCTGCAAATGTATTATGCCTCCGCCATAGCGCTGCGCAAGAACCGCTATGTGCGCGAACAGGACGGCAAGTTTTACGACGCGTCATTTCCGGCGAGGGGCGGCTTCAATTATTTTTACCAGAGCGATTCCTGCTGGAATTCGCTCGGGTATCTGGACATAAAGCCGGAATGGGCCACCGGACACGCGGTGCCGATACTGGCGCCGCCGTCCATAATAATGGACCCTCATTTTTACTGGTCGGTGTGGGAGATGTATTCCAGAACGCCGGATCCCGGGAAACGGCGCGAGTTCGCAAAACTGGTATATCCTCTTTTGAAGGAGACTTATCGCGTCTGGACCACGCAGATAGATATCGACGGCGATCTGCTGGTCGCCACGCCCAACAACTGGGACGACAATCCGCGCGCGGATCTGGTATTCCGGGAACTGCCGGACAGGCCGGGCTGGAACAGTTGGTGGAACGATCTCGTAAAAGACAGTCGCGATTTTGCGCTCGACGACCCGGCCTCCAGTTCGCAGCTCGGCTACGGGGCCGTCGTGATGGGGCGCTTCGCCAAAATTCTGGGCAAGGACGACGAGGCCGCGCACTGGGCGCGGCAGTTCCGGCGGCATGTGCAGGCCATAGATTCGCTGTGGGACGATAAGGCGGGCTACTGGATAGTTACTTACCGCGGCAAGCTCAGGGACGACGTGCTTACAAGTTCGGTGCTTTATCCGGTGTTCACCGGCATGGCCCGCGACCCGGCGAAAATAAAGCGCGTGGTGGAAGACCACATCCTTAATCCAGCCGAGTTCAACGGGCGCTTCCCGATTCCGACGGTGGCCTACAACAGCCCGCGCTATTACAAACAGATGCCGCCGCACGACAAGCTGGACGGCGGGCTGTGGCGCGGCAATATCTGGATGCCGGAAACCTGGGTCGTCATAAAGGGACTGTATAAATACGGTTACGAAGCGCAGGCCGAGGACATCGCCGGCCGCCTGCTGGATATGATGGACCATCAGGACGCGCAATATCCGCAGTTCGATTTCAGCCCGGCCGAATGGTACGATTCGCGCACCGGCGCGGCGCAGAACAACCGCGCCTTCTCGTGGAGTTCGGCGGTGGCTATGGATTACCTGCTGGGCAATTATGAAAACGAGCGCGTTGTCGGCTCCAATGCTGAACTGGACCGCGCGATAAACGGGCATATCCGCGAGATATTCGATTATGAAAGCGGCGACAGCCTTTTCCGCGTCAAAACCGTCAAAACGGTTTTCCCGGCGCTCAGGATGACGGCGCAGGACAATCTGCCCATAGACAAGAGCGCGAAGATAGAGTTCGCATTCTCGGATCCCGGCGATAATTTTGCCGGTGAAAGCATAGCGTTCGCCGCTGATTCCACGCGCTGGACGGTGGCGGACAAAAATACCGGCGCAGCGCTCAAACCTGACGGGGACGGCTATTACCATGTCCCGCTGAACGCCGCATTTACTCTGTCCGGCAAAAAATAAGCGGGAATACCGGTCTTGCGGGGATCGCGGCGCAAAGGCAAAGGCCGCATTGTGCCGGGCATAAACTCTGCGGGAGGAAAGTGTGTCAAAGCAAAAGGAAACCAAAACCAACGCGATGCGCATACTGGACCAGCTGGGCATAGCCTACGAGGGCAAGGCCTACGAGGCCGGGGAATTCGTGGACGGGCTTGCCACCGCCGAAAAGCTGGGCCTTCCCTATGACGTTGTATACAAGACGCTGGTCACCCGGGGGGAGAGCCTTGAGTACTATGTTTTCGTGCTGCCCATAGACAAGGAGCTGGATTTAAAGAAAGCCGCAAGGGCGGTGGACGAAAAATACGTCGAAATGCTGCCGGTGAAGGAGATAACGCGCGTCACCGGCTACATCCGCGGCGGCTGCACCGCGATAGGCATGAAGAAAGAGTACAAAACCATAGTCAGTGCTGCCGCCAAAACTCAGGAAAAAATACATATCAGCGCCGGGAAAATCGGCATGCAACTGGAACTGCGCCCCGGCGACCTTTGCCGGGCCGCAAGCGCCGTCTACGCCGATATATTGCCGTAATTGACTCTCGGACCCGGTTTGACGCCCGCCGGGACAAACATTATAATGGATTTGCCGTCGAAACATGCGCGCGATACAGCGCAGGCCGCACGGCGTGGAGGAGTACGGATGAAAAAATTTTTGGCGATAAACTGCATTTCCGCGTTTTTACTGGCGCTCTGCGCGCTAGCGCGCGCGGGCGATAATCCCGCGCAGGTCACCATAGACGGTCCGGGCACGGAAAAAATGCGCATAGAGGCGCTGGGCCCGCACGTGGCGCGCGTCTGGGTGAGCCGCTCGGGGAATTTCGCGCGCGCGACATCCGCCGCGCTGGAAACCGCCCCGGCGGAGCGCGGCCCGCTTTCCGTTTTGCGGGACAAAAAAACTGTCGCGGTGGATATCGGCTCGATGACGGTGCGCGTGAATATCCGGGACCTGTCTTTCGGCGTGGAGGCAGAAGACGGCGCGCCGGTGCTGGCCGGCGCGGAAATCTCGCTGCCGAAAGGCGAAGACGCGCCGTGGAGGCTTTCCTATAAAATAGCGCCGGAGGAGAAACTTTTCGGCCTCGGGCAGGACAATCACAACAACGGCAGGCTCAACCGCCGCGGCGTGATACGCGATTTGTGGGAAGGGCAGCAGATAAATTCCGGCAACGTAACCGCGCAGTATCCGGTGCCGCTGCTTTTAAGCAGCGGAGCCAAAGGCCACTCCTACGGGCTTTTTATCGATAACGTGCACAGGATGGTGTTCGATCTCGCCAAAAGCAAAGCGGACACCGTGCGCTGCGACGCCGCCGGAGGCGAGGCGGATTTCTACATAATCGACGGCCCCAAATTGTCCGATCTGGTGGAGCGCTACACCGCGCTCACCGGACGCGCGCCGCTGCCGCCGCTCTGGGCGCTTGGCTACTGGCAGAGCAAATGCACCTACTGGGACTGGAACGCGCTGGACGAGGCGTACAAACAGCTCACCGAACGCGGTTTCCCCGTCGACGTGATGGTCATAGACGCCGACTGGCCGGAAGTGATAACCGATTACAGATGGGCCAGGAGATGGATAGACAGCTCCGGCTCCACGCCCGCCGATAAAATAGCCGATTATGCAAAAAAGGGCGTGAAAATAGTGATGTCGCAATCCGGCCCCATGGTCAAACAGGAATCGCCGACATTCGCGGACGGCTGGGCGAAAGGCGTGTTCGCCACCGACGGCAAGGGCCATCCGGTGGAATGCGGCTATTACGGCGGCAAGCTGCTGGATTTTACAAGTCCCAGCATGAAGGACTGGCTGTGGCCGCAGACGCGCAGGCTCGACGAGCAGGGCATAGCCGGCTGGTGGCTGGATCTTATAGAGCCGGAAGGCGAACCGCCGCAGACGCATTATTACGGCGGCCTGCCCGCGCAGATACATAACCTCTATTCGCTGCTTTGCGAGAAGAATTTCGAGGGCGTGCAGCTTGACGTGCATCCGGAGCAGCGGCCTTTCATCCTCGCCCGCGCGGCGTCGGCTGGTTCGCAGCGCTATCATACCGCCGTCTGGACCGGCGATATTTACAGCGATTACGCCACATTGCGCGCCCACCCGCCCGAAATGCTTAACACCGGGCTTTCCGGGCTGCCGTGGTGGACCAACGATACGGGCGGCTTCCTCGTCGGCGATTACAAGAACGACCGCTTCGGCGCGCATGCGCGGCTTTACGAGCGGTGGATGCAGTTCTCCGCTTTCTGCCCGATAACGCGCGCGCACAAGGCCGGCGGTCCGCCTGAACCCTACGCGCTGGGCCTCACGACCGAGCAGGGCGCGCGCAAATATCTGCAACTGCGCTACCGGCTGCTGCCTTACATATATTCCTATGCCTGGGAGAGCAGCCGCGACGGCATGCCGCTTGCGCGCGCGCTGCCGCTGCAATTCCAGGACGACGAAAAAGCGCTGTCCGCTCCCGGCGACGAATACATGTTCGGCGGCGAACTGCTTGTCGCGCCGGTGTTGTTCGAGGGGCAGACCAGCCGCAAGGTTTATTTCCCGAAAGGCAAATGGCTGGACTGGGATTACGGCTACGAGTACGAAGGCGGGCGCGACTGGGTTGTTTCCGCGCCGCAGAACCGCATCCCCGTGGCGATACGCGCCGGGGCGATAATACCGCTCGCGCCGGACATGAGGAACACTTCGGAGAAACCGTGGGACCCGCTTACGCTGGAAATATATCCGTACGGCAAATCCGGGTTCACGCTCTATCACGACGACGGCAGGAGCTTCGATTATCAAAAAGGCGCGTATACGACGACCCTGTTCTCCTCCGCCCTCGGCGCGCAGGACGAAGTGTTCTCGCTTGAGGAATCCAACAAGCTGTTCGCGCCGAAGGAATACCGGCTGCGCTTCCATCTGGACCGCACGCCGCTGGCGGTAAGCGTTGATTCCGTAGTGCTGGAAGCGTCCGAATGGCGGTGGGACGCGGATGCCAGGGTGCTCTCGCTTGCGCTGCCCGACGGCGGCGCGCTTGGGCATACCGTACGGGTCGGGCTGTACGGCGGCACATTGCCCGCGCGCATCGCGCCGGAACTCAAGGAAGAGCCGGTGAACCCGAAGCTTGAAGCGCAGGGTTCCATGGGCAAGCCCGCGCCGCATATCTTCCCGCCGCAGGTCCTGCCCGCCGTAATAAAGGCGGTCAATTACGACAACGGCGGCGAAGGCGTGGCATTCCACAGCGCGCGAGCGCTGCCGGAAAGGAAAACATACCGCGAGGATTCGTTCAATATCGCCGACGCCGGGGACGCCGGTTTTGTGCTGGCCGACCTGCGCCGGGACGAATGGCTGCACTACACAATTGATTGCGCGGACGGAGGGTATTTCGACCTGACCGTGCGCGCCGCAGGCGGCAACGGCGGCGGCAAACTGCGCCTTGTAGCGCAGGACCAGACGATAGCTTCCGTCGATATCCCGGCCACGGGCGGCGCTTTCACGGCGGTCACGCTGCCGTCGGTATATCTCAATCCCGGAGAGCTGACGCTGCTGGCCTATGTCGACGTTCCCGGTTTTTCGCTGGATACCGTGGAATTCGCCACGGCCAAAAATCCTCCGTCCCTCTATCCCGCCGCGCTGGCCGCCCGAAGCGGGGTGACCGATGTCGGCGGGCGCGGCGAGGATCCCAAAGGCCTCGGCTATGTCCAAAATCTCGGCAGGGAAGGCACCGGGCTTGCCTTCGGCATACTCGGCGGCGACGGCGGGCCCGAAACGCTGCGGCTGCGCTATAACAACTGGCAGGCAAAGCCGCTGGCGCTTTCGCTTTCGGTCGGCGACGGCAGGGCGCAGAAGCTCTCGATGCCGCCTACGGGCGGGGACTGGAAAACGCTGGATGTGCGGGTGCAGTTGAAACCCGACGCGAACCGCGTCTGTATAAAAGGACTGGAACCCGGCTGGGACATGCTGAAAATGGATTCCGTGGAAGTGCTTAAATAATCCGCCGTATAAAAAAAGCCTCCCTGCTAACAGGGAGGCTTTTTTGCGGCCCTGCGGCGCAAAAATGCTAATATGGTTTTCATGAAAACCTCGTCTGGCTTTATGAAATATGCGACGGCTTTTGCCGTCATGTCCGGCCTGTGCTGCGCCGCGGCCCCGGCCGTTGTTGCGGATGATGCCGCAGCCGCGCAGCCTGCGCCGCAGACGCAGGCCAAGGCCCCCGATGTCGCGCGCGGGTTCATACTCAAAACCGTGCATGCGGGCGGCAAGGACCTGCGCTATTCGGTCTATATCCCGCAAGCTTACGACCCTGCAAAACCGATGCCGACGATAATGTTTCTAAACGGGATGGGGGAAGTCGGCACCGACGGGATAAAGCAGCTTTCCGCCGGGCTCGCTCCCAACGTGATGGCAAATCCCGACAAATGGCCTTTTATAATTGTGTTCCCGCAGAAGCAGACTCCTAACGAGGACTGGGACGCTTACGAGCCGTATGCGATGGCCGCGCTTGCGGCGGTGCGCGCAGATTACAACGTGGACCCGGCGCGCATATACCTGACCGGCATTTCGCAGGGCGGCCACGGCGCCTGGGCTATAGGCTCCATGCATACGGACATATTCGCCGCGATCGCGCCGATATGCGGCTGGGGCACCGAGGATATCGCAAACAAGCTGGCCGCGGCCAAAACCCCGATATGGATGTTCCACGGCGGCGACGACAAAACGCAGGCCGCAGGGAGGTCATATGCCGTGGAGGAAACATATAAAATGGAGAAATGGCTCAAGGCAGCGGGCGCCGACTACAAAATGACCATTTATCCCGGAGTGCAGCATGTGTCGTGGAACAAGGCCTACGGCGAGGAAAATCTGTACGACTGGTTTTTGGCGCATTCCAAAACGCAGCCTTCCGCCAAATAAAACAAAACGCCCGCGAAAGCGGGCGTTATTGCGATGGAATTATTTTATGCGCCGGTTTCGTTTTTTCTTTTATAGTCGTCCGAAAGCCTTACCGTGTCGTTGGGATGATAGGTTGAAACTTCAAGCAGCGTCACTTTGCCGTACGGCGCGGAAAAGCGGTGCCGCACTCCCGTCGGTATCGGCGCGCCTTCGCCGGGATTATAGACCGTCTTTTTGCCCTTTATCTCCATAAGGCATTTGCCGCGCAGGACATAAAGCGTTTCGTGCTTTTTCGTGTGGTATTGCAGGCTGAGCCGCGCGCCCTTGTTTATCACCAGTATTTTCCCGAGATACAGTTCCGGGACGCTGGCGAAAATCCTTTCCTCGCCCCACGGCTTTTTGACTATGACAGGTTTGTATTTTTCGGCCATTTTGTTCCTCTCCGTTAAATGGATTATACATAAAAGCGCGCGTGCGTCACGCCGTCCTATTTGTGCTAGAATTGGAATGCGGCTCGGGCATGGGCGTTGTACGCGTCCGGGCGGGGCCGCAGCCTGAAAATTGCAGCAAAGGAGACTATGATGCAAAAAAAGGTCTGGCCGGTGTTTCTGGTTTTTCTGGCCATGGGTTTCGGCGACGTGGTGGGACCCATGGTGAGTCTTGCGAAAAATACTTTCGCGCTTTCCAATTTCATGGCGCAACTGCTGCCTTTCTCGGGATTTCTGATGTTCGGGCTGCTTTCCGTGCCGATGGGCGTTTTGCAGGACCGCAAGGGCAAAAAGAGCATACTGATGTACGGGCTTGTCATAGCCCTCGCCGGACTTGTCGTGCCGATGTTTGCGGGGATGTACGGGCCCAAGCCGGTCATAGTGGCGGGCGATCTGGTCAAGTTCCACGTGCTGCTGCTTTCCATATTCCTGCTCGGCGCGGGCGCGACCACTTTGCAGGTGGTGGGCAACCCGGTAATGCGCGACGTGTCGCCGCAGGGCGAGTATTCGCGCAACCTCTCTTTCGCGCAGGCGATAAAGGCGATAGGCTCGTCGATGGGATTTCTGCTGCCGCCTTTCGCGGTGGCCGCGCTCGGGCTTGACTGGCCGCTATTGTTTCCGATATACGCCGCGATAATAGTGATAACGCTGTTTTCCTGCATGTCCATGGATATCGCGGAAACGCGCGACCCGAACGCCAACCCCGCCACTTTCGCCTCTTGCTTTTCGCTTTTCTTCGGCGACAGTTTCGTTATGCTCATGGTGCTGGGCATTTTCCTCTACGTCGGCGCGGAGGTTTGCTTCAGTTCCGGCGTGCCGCTGCTCTTAAGCGACAAGTTCGGCATTTCCCGGTTCGGGCTGTGGGCGAGCTGGGCGCTGTTCTTCCTGCCGATACTGGCGGGACGCTTCGCGGGCGCGGTGGTGATGAAATGGATAGCTCCCGCCAAATTCCTGATAATGTGCGCCGTTATTTCCATACTGGGCATAGTCTGCGTTTTCACCGGGATGGAAATGCCGACTTTTGCCGGCATAGTGCTGACCGGGCTCGGCTTTGCCAACATATTCCCGCTGATATTCTCGCTGGCTGTGGACGCAAGGCCTGCGCGCTCCAACGAAATATCCGGGCTTATGGTGACGGCGATAGTCGGCGGCGCGATAATACCGCCGCTCATGGGGCTGCTGGCCGACGCTACTCATTCGGTGCAGACGGGCTTTATAGTGCCGCTGGTCGCGATACTCTATATAACCTGGCTTGCGGTATCCGGCTCCAAACCGTGCGCCTGCGGCTGCGAAAACAAGTGAGGCGAAAATGACCGCTTACGACAACGATTCCCGCATAGTGATGACGCTGGACGCCGGAGGCACGAACCTGGTGTTCTCCGCGATACGCGCCAACAAGGCGATAGTTGCGCCGGTGACTCTGCCCGCGATGGCCGACAATCTTGAAAAATGCCTCGGCCAGATAAAAAAAGGCTTTCAGGCGATAAAGGACGCTCTCCCCGCCGCGCCCGCCGCGATAAGCTTCGCGTTCCCCGGCCCGGCGGATTATCCGGCCGGGATAATAGCCAATATCGGCAATCTCCCGGCTTTCCGCGGCGGCGTCGCTCTGGGGCCGTGGCTGGGGGAGATTTTCGCCATACCGGTGTTTATAAACAACGACGGCGACCTGTTCGCCTACGGCGAGGCGATAGCGGGTTTCCTGCCCCATGTAAACGCCGAGCTTGCAAAGGCGGGCAGCCCCAAGCGTTACAAAAATCTTTTCGGCATAACGATAGGCACCGGTTTCGGCGGCGGCATAGTGCGCGATGGCAGGCTTTTCATCGGCGACAATTCCGGCGCGGGCGAGGCGTGGCTTCTGCGCAACAAGCTCAACCCGGATATCAACGCGGAGGAAGGCTGCTGCATCCGCGCCGTGCGCCGCGCCTACGGCGAAGTGGCCGGCGTGCCGTTTGAAAAAACGCCGGAGCCGAAAGTGATCTGCGATATCGGCGCCGGCAACGCGCCGGGGAATAAAGAGGCCGCGCTGGAAGCCTTCCGCCGCATGGGCGAAGTGGCCGGCGACGCGCTGGCGCAGGCGCTTACCCTTGTGGACGGCCTTGCCGTAGTGGGCGGCGGGGTGTCCGGCGCGCACAGGCTTTTCATGCCCGCGCTGGTGGACGCGCTAAACGCAACCTACATGCATCCGGGCGGGCCGCAGCGCAGGCTGGTGCCGCAGGCCTTCAACTTCGAGGACGACGCGCAGCGCGCGCGGTTCCTCAAAGGCGACAAGAAAGCGCTCACGGTCCCCGGCTCCGCGCGCAGGGTGGATTATGATTCGATGCCCCGCGTGGCGGTCGGCATCTCGCGCCTCGGAACAAGCGAGGCGGTTTCTATAGGCGCTTACGCCTTCGCGCTGGCGCAAATGGAGAAATAGGAAAATGAAAATATCATTCATCACGGCGGCGCTGCTGCTGGCCTCGGCGGTCTGCCATGCCGGGGATTTCGTGACGGTAAAAGGCACGCGGTTCCTGCGCGACGGCAAGCCGTATTATTTCATCGGCGCAAACTTCTGGCAGGGCATGAACATGGCGTCAAATGGCGCGGGCGGGGACCGCAAAAAACTGGTCCGCGAGCTGGACCGCATGAAAGCCCTCGGCATCACCAACCTGCGCATAACCGCCGCCAGCGAAGGCCCGGATACCGAGCCCTGGCGCGCGGTGCCGGCGCTGCAGGCGAAACCCGGCGTGTACGACAAGGACCTGCTCGACGGGCTGGATTACCTGCTAGGCGAAATGGGCAAACGCCATATGACGGCGGTGATGGTGATGAACAACTTCTGGCCGTGGTCCGGCGGCATGGCGCAGTACGTAAGCTGGCAGGACGGCAGCGCGATACCCTACCCGATGGAGAACAACGAGTGGGAAAAGTACCAGAATTACGCCGCGCAGTTCTATTCCAGCAAGCCCGCGATGGCGCAGTATAACGCATTTCTTAAAAAAATCATCGAGCGCAAAAACCCGTATAGCGGCAGGCTTTACAAAAACGACCCGGCGATAATGTCGTGGGAGCTGGCCAACGAGCCGCGCGGCTCCGATAACGGCGAGCTATATAATATCTGGATGGAGAAAACGGCCGCGTATATAAAATCGCTGGACAAAAAACACCTCGTCACCACGGGCTGCGAAGGCTCCTTCTCCAGCCCGACCGGCTTCATACGCAACCACCAGAGCACCAATATCGACTATGCCACGTTCCATATCTGGGTGCATAACGCCGGCTGGTTCGATCCTAAAAAGACGGAAGAGACCTATCCTTCCTCCGTCGCGAAGATGAAAGACTATATCGCCGAGCACGTTAAATACGCCGAGCAGCTTGAAAAGCCGCTCGTGCTGGAGGAGTTCGGCATAGACCGCGATACCGGCGCTTACGAACCGGCTTCGCCCGTAACGCTGCGCGACAAGTATTATGCGACCGTGTTCAACGAGGCTTACGAAAGCGCGGTAAAAGGCTCTCCGATGGCCGGGGTGGCTTTCTGGGCCTGGTCCGGCGAAAGCCGCCCGCGCGTGCCCGGCGGCCACTGGAAGCCCGGCGACGAGTTCCTGGGCGATCCGCCGCACGAAGCGCAGGGCTGGTACGGCGTGTACGACACCGACGCGTCGACGATCAATGTAATAAAGGACTTCGCCGCGAAGTTCGCCGCCATAAATCCCGCGCAGCCAAAAAACTGAAATTGTGCCGGGCAGGATGAACAGTCCTGCCCGGCTTTATTTTATGGTTATCAAAAGTTTTTTTGCCGTCTTGTTGTTGTGCTCCTCGCCGTGTTTTGCGGCGCAGCCCGCCGCGCCGCTCGGCGCAAGCTATCCTTGCTATAAAGGCCAGTTGGCCGATGCCCAAGCGCGGCTGGGCGGGATGAAAACCGCTGGCTTTGGATCCGTCTCCTTCGTGCCGGTATACGCCTACGAAGGGTTGAACCGCGTCGATTTTTCGCAGTCGCCGGACGAGGCGGAGCTCGGCACCGCCGTAGAGGCCGCGCTGCGCTTCGGGCTGGCCGTGGTGCTAAAGCCGCATCTGGACCCGAAGATGTACCAGCCCGGTTTCGATTCGGCAAAATCCGACGAGGACGGCTGGCGCATACGCACTTCGTGGCGCGGGTTTTTCGATGTCGATCCGATGTGTCCCGATTACCGTCAAAAAATAATTTTCGCGCAGCTTGCGATGCTGCGCGGCGTATTCGCGCGTATCGAAAGTTCCGGCGCGCCGGTAAAAATAAACCCTGTGCGCCTTGAGCTGGGCGTGGAGCTGATGAACTCCATGGTCTATTCTCCGCGGCAATGGCTGAAACTGCTTGGCGCCACCCGCAAGGAAGTAAAGCGGCTGGGGCTGGAGGGGAAAGTCAAGCTGTCGCACAATTTTTGCCACCATTTCGAGATGCCGGAGGATTTCGTGCTGCGCATGACGCCAAAAGGCCGCGCGGCGCTGGCGGAATATATCAGGGGGCTGGACGGAATTTCGCTTTCGCAGTATATGGATTTGACCGCGGCGATGCCGCCCGCGGAACGGGGCAAACGCATGCCCGCTCCGGCCGAAATAGCCGCCGCGCTGGTAAAATACGACAACGATTTGCGCGATAATATCCTCGGCGGGCTGCTGGGGTTAAAGCCGCAAGAGATTCCTCCGCTTTATATCGGCGAATTCGGCGTGGGCACCGGCGGGCTGCGGCATCCCAATATCTGGGACGGAACCCTTTCCCCGGATGAAGAGAAAGAACTGGACCATGAGATAGCGCAGGCATACCGGGGACTGCTGGAATATCTGCGCCATGACGAAGGCAGGCGGGCGCAGGGCGCGGCGTTGTGGCTTACCGGCGCGCATTATGACGTCTTCGGCTGGCAGGATCCCCGCAACGCCATTCCGGAGGCGCGGGACGCGCTGGTTTCGGGCCTTGCCGCCAGGTGACTCTTTCAGTCGTATGGGTCCGATGCCCCATGCGCTTTTTTCGGCCGCAGGATATGCTGATATCGGGCGAGGTTTGTATTTGAGGAAGTTATGATCAGATATATTTGCATCCTGTTTTGCCTTTGCGCCATGGGTACGGCGGCGCGCGCGCAGCAGGATTCGCAGCAGCTTTCGGCCATAGGCGGGATGAATTTCATCTCCGGCCTGAATTATCCGTGGAACAATTGCGGCTGGGATTTCGGCGCGGCATGGGGGCATGCAGGCGTTTCCAGCGCGGCAAGCCGGTCGAAAATTTCGGGCGACTTCGCCTACATGCATTCCAAAGGCGTGAAAGTGGTGCGCTGGTTCATGATGGGCGACGGGCGGGCCGACCCCAAATTCGATTCCAACGGCATGGTGACCGGTTTTGACGATTACTTTTATCCCGACGTGGACGCGGCCCTTTCCATAGCGCAGGCAAACGGCATAAAGCTGATTTTCGTCCTCTTCGATTTCAATATGCTGGCGAACGCGCAGACCGTAAACGGCGTGCAGCTGGGCGGACACGCCGGCATTGTCGCAAACCAGAGCGTAACAACCAGCCTGCTAAACAACGCCCTTGTCCCGCTGTTTAAACGCTACGGGCAGAATCCCGCCATCCTCGCATGGGAGATAATAAACGAACCCGAGAACCGCTTCGATGCCGTGAGCTATTCGCAGGTCTACAGCTTCGCAAAACAGGTGGCGGAGGCCGTGCACGCCAACACCAGCCAGCTTGTCACGCTCGGCAGCGCAAGGCGCGAATATGTGACGCAGTGGCAGGGGCTCGGACTGGATTTCTACGAATTCCACTACTATGAGCAGATGCCGCTTTCCTACGCCAGCAGCCTGAGCCCGTGCAAGTTAGACAAACCCTGCGTGCTCGGCGAGTATCAGACAAAAAACGCCTCCCGCCCGATAACCGATTATCTGGACACGGCGCTGAACAACGGCTTTGGCGGCGCGTTCCCGTGGAGCCTTGACGCGCAGGACAATTACAGCGCCTTCACCTCTTTTGCGGACGACTATTCCGCATGGGCGCAGGCGCACAGGTAAGCCGCTCCGTTCAGGACCCCCTGCTTCAGCGGGGGATTTTACCGTCCCCATAATTTAAAACGTCAGGTTCCCCTCATCTAATTTAAAAAAAGCGGTTCGGTTGAGGATTGGTTTTCAATCCGCTTCTGCGTAGTATTACTGATATGACCGGGCAGAATTACGGATATTCGCCGGGTCACGTAAGTACTATAGTATTTTATCAGCGGGGGCTGGAAAATGAGGGAGGCAAACTGCGGCGCGGCGCTTGCGTGATAAGCGGCCTCCTTGCGTCGGATTATCGGGACAATTCGCCGATTGCAATTTCTGCCGGCCCCAAGACCATTTACCTGCCGACGCACATCATTTCGGTAAGCGAAAAATTTCAAAAGGCGCAAGGGCTTGCGTCCGGTCCGGAATGTCTTCACACCGGTACAGGTTAAAATTCCGGATTTCAAAGAATTGTCGCACTGGTTGCCGTCGGGAGAATAAATGATGAGAAAATTACGAATCGGCATAGTGGATCTCGTTTCACAAGGGCCCACCAAGGCGTTGTACGCGCGTATCATGAACGCCAATCTGGTAGGCATCATGCCGCAGGTGGTGGCGACCTGGTGCGAGCAGCAGGGGCATGAAGTCAAGCTGGTGTGTTATACGGGATTTGAGGATTTGGAGAAGGAACTGCCTGAAAACCCGGATATGGTCTTTATCGGCGCGTTCACGGAAACGGCGCAGGTCGCCTACGCGCTGAGCGCGTTTTTGCAGGCGCGCGGCGCGGTGACGGCTATAGGCGGGCCGCATGCGCGGTGTTATCCGCAGGATGCGCGGCTATACTTTGATTATGTTCTGGGGCTGACCGATAAAACCGTCATAACCAGTGTTTTGGAGGAATGCTCGCGGCACAGGCCGCAAGGCCTTTGCCTTTCCGCCGCGCGCCAGCCTTCCGAATTGCCCGGGGTGCGTGAGCGCTGGAAATTTATAGAACAGACTTTGCGCAAAGTGCCGTTCGTAAAAGTGGTTCAGATGCTGGGCAGTACCGGATGCCCCTATTCCTGCGATTTCTGCATCGACTCAGTCCAGACCTATCAACCGTTCGCTTTTGACATCATAACCAGGGATCTGCAATTTCTGCGGACAAAGTTCAAACGTCCGCTGGTGGGCTGGCATGACCCCAATTTCGGCGTGCTTTTCGACCGGACCATGGAGGCCATAGAAAAGGCCGCACCGGACGGGGGTATGGATTTCGCCGCCGAGAGCAGCCTGTCGCTGCTGTCGGAACCGAGGCTCAAGCGCCTCAAAAAAAACGGGTTCAAGGCGCTTCTGCCGGGTGTGGAATCCTGGTTCGGGCTGGGGAACAAATCCAAGGCCGGCGGGATCTTCGGCCTCGACAAGGTAAAGCTGGTCGCCGAACAGGTGAATATGGTGATGCGCTACGTACCTTATGTGCAGACGAACTTCGTGATGGGTCTGGATTCCGACAAGGGACCGGAGCCGTTCGAGCTTACAAAGAAATTTATCGACCTCGCGCCGGGCGCTTTCCCCGGATATTCGCTGCTGACCGCATTCGGGCAGGCGGCTCCGGTAAACCTTGAGTACCAGCGCGCAAACCGCGTGCTTGGCTTCCCGTTCCATTTTCTGGATAACCATCATGCGATGAATGTCCGTCCCTTGAATTATACATGGCCGGATTTTTACAGGAATCTTGTCGGCTTGTCCGAGTACAGTTTCTCGGCGGGAAGCATATTCAACCGTTTCGTGGAAAATCATGGCGCCGCACCGCGCCTGTTGAACCTTGTCCGGGCGGTATCAAGCGAAGGCTTCGGCCGGCAGAAGTATTACAGGGGCATACTGGACAAGCTTGAAACGGATAACAGGTTCCGCGATTATTTCGAGCAGCAAACTGCCGCGCTGCCTCCGTTTTATACCGAACTGATGAAAAAAGATCTCGGCTGGCTTTGGGACTGGCTGCCCAAAGGCGCAGTGCTGCATGATCCCGAGGCGTATCTCAAGGAGACAACGCGGGCGCAGCCGCGACAGGAAAAAGAGTTGCAGTGCCGGTAATACGTAATATTACTGACCCGGAGCGGCATAATTACGAATATACGGACGCCGGATGAAAGGCTAGACTTGGTTATATAAGTGCGCCATGCCAGGGGGGAATATCGCCGGCCCGCTGGCCGGCGGGGTGATAAATGAAAACAGCAAAGACAGCCGCGCCGGGCGGTAAAACAGCAAAAAAGATTCAACGAAAATCAGGAGCCAGGTATACCTGTCCGACCTGCGGCTTGATTGTCTCTATCGACACTGAATGCGATTGCGAGGGAAGCTGCGAAATTTTCTGTTGCGGCGAAGCGATGCAGTTGCTGAAATAACCGGTATTGCCGTAAACGCGGCATCGTGTTGTGCCGTTAAAGCCGTCAGGCTTTAACGGCGCCACCCCAAAACCAGCCTTCCGCAGGGGAGGCTGGTATTTTATCGGGACGGACAAGGTGCAGTGTGTGTTATCGGATAAAGCGGCGGTATCACTCTTTTGCCATATGGCCGGAGTCCGTTCCTTTCAATTGGGTAAGCCCGTGCTGTATGGCATATTTCGTCAGACCGGCTACGGTCATAATATTTAATTTGTGCGCGAGATGTTCCCGGTGCGTTTCGGCGGTGCGTATGCTGATGCCCAGTTTGCGCGCCACTTCTTTGTTCGACATCCCCTCGGCAAGCAGCGAGATGACTTCTTTCTCGCGCGCCGTCAGCCTGTCTCCCGGTACGGATTCTGCGGATGGCGACAAAATGGCATCCGCCATGGAGGCCGGGAAATAAAGGCCGCCTGCATAAACCCGTTTGACAGCCTCTATCAGTTCCGCTGTGGGCTGGTCTTTCATGACATAGCCGTGCACGCCGCAGTGCGCCATGCGGACTACGTATTCCTGGCTGGAGTGGATGCTGAAAGCTATTATTTTGACCATGGGGAACATTTGCCGGATGCGGCGGGCCAGCTCGCCGCCGTCCATGTCGGGCAGGTTGATATCAAGCAGTATTATGTCCGGCGCTGTTTTGGCGAGTTCTCTCAGCGCTTCCCGGTCATTAGCGGCTTCGCCGACTACGGTAAACGAACCGTGGTCGTTAAGACAGGCCCTCACCCCGTCACGCAACGCGGGATGGTCATCAATCAGGAATATTTTAATATTGTGCTGTTGCTTTTTTTTCATGATTCCTCCCCTCCAGACCCGATAAAGGAGCCTGCATCTCAAGCGTGGTTCCAGTTCCGCGCGCGGAGTGAATCCTGATGCCGCCCCCTACCGATTCCGCCCTTTCCCTCATATTGTTAAGGCCTATGCCGCGACCTCGCAAGGCATTTTTGCTCCCCGGCGCAAAGCCTATGCCGTTGTCTTTTATCACAAGCGAAATCCTGTCGTTCCCGCCCGACAGCGTCACCTGCGCCGAAGTCGCCCCGGCATGTTTGGCGATATTGTTAAGCGCCTCCTGCGTGATGCGGAAAAACGCGAGCGCCAGTTCCGGCGGCACTTTGTCCGGGATATCCTTTACTCGCAGCGTGACAGTTATCGCGGTGTTGTCCTTGAACTCGCGGCAGGTCATGCGCAACGCCGGGAGAAGCCCCAGATTTTCCAGCTCCGACGGGATGAGGTTCTGCGAAACGCGGCGAACCTCCGATATGGCGTTATCCAGAAGGCGGCCTATTTTTATCACCCGCTCCCTGCCGGTCCCTCCCGGGGAAACTTTGAAGGACAATGAGTCCAGCAGGAATTTTATGCCCGTGAGTATCTGCCCCACGCCGTCATGCAGTTCCAGCGCAAGGCGCTTGCGCTCCGCCTCCTGCGCGGAAATCACGCGCGCCCGCAGGCTGCGCAATTCCCGGTCCGCCAGCTTTTTATCCGTTATATCGCGCTCCGTCGTCGCAAGTTCCACCGGCTGGCCTTTTTCGTCGCGCAGCAGCGCGGTGGTGAGCTGCACGTCAAGTATCCTGCCCTGCCGGGTGAGGCGCTGTGTTTCCAGCATTACCGGCCGTTGTCCCTGCAGCGACATCCTGACCAGTTCCTTTGTCCGGGTCTTGCCGCCCGGAACAAGCTGGCGGATGTTCATTTTAAGGGCCTGTTCCTCGGTGTAACCGTACATCTTCTGCGCGCCCGCGTTCCAGGCGATGATTCTGTCCCTGAGGTCGCGGATGACGATGGCGTCGTTGGAGTCGCGCGCCAGAGTCGCCAGCCGCAGCATGGTTTTTTCGGCGAGCTTGCGGTCGGTTATATCGACAAGCGCCATGACGGCGCCGTCCGTCCTGCTTTTGTTTGCCTTTATTCCAGCCGGCCGGTAAGGCCGGATAATCAGATAATACCAGCGCCCTCCCGCATGCTGCACTTCCAGATTCCGCGTGCAGCCGGTCTGTGTCACATCCAGAAGCAACGCTTTTAAATTGGCAAGACGCAGCGGGAGCCCGATGTCCAGGATGGACCGGCCCGTCTGCCCGGAGGAGAGGTTCAGCACGGTCTCTGCCGGCGGAGTGCAGCGGCGTATGGCAAGATCGGGCCCCAGCAGGACTATCGGTATGTTTATGTTGGAGAGCAGATTGGAAAGATCGTTGTTGGCCCGGTTGAGGAACTGATTGGTGCGCACCGTCTCCTCGCCGGAAGTGACCAGTTCCTCGTTGGTGGATTGCAGTTCTTCCTTGGCGGTCTCAAACTCCTCGTTGATGCTTTGCAGCTCTTCGTTGCTGGAAAGCAGCTCCTCGTTGGAGGCCTTCAGCTTTACGTTTGTGGTTTCCAGTTCCTCTATAATGGCTTTTAGATTTTCGCCGGAAACCGCCAGGTCCTCCCTGAGCTCCACAACGCTGCGGCTTTCCGCACGCCGCGTGCCGCCGGCGGCTGAAGGCGTCTCTATATCTTCAAAGAGGATAAAAAAGCATCCGGCATGCACGGAGGATGTTTTGAGCGGCAGGACTTCCAGCAGTATTCGCTCCGCCGGGTCTTTGGCATGCGGAGCCGCTATTTCCTTGCGCACGACGCAGGCGGATTTTTTGGCGACATGCACGGCCGCCCTTAGCTCCAGAAGCAGTTCCTGCGAAGCCATGCGGCGCAGATTCATTCCCGGCTTGCCGGGCACGGGACGCAGATAGGCGGAGGTGTTGCCCGAAAAACGCAATATCTCCATGTCGCCGTTGACGATTACGCCGTTTGGCACATACCGCGCGGGCAGTATGCCGTCCAGCGCATTCTTGAGCTCAAACTCGTCCTGCCGGGCGGTATCCTGACCGGGTGCGATATGCCCGCCATTCAGGGCGGAGGCCGCGGCTCCGGTAAAATGTCCCGCCTGCATGAAATCCAGAAGCTTTTCCGAGGCCGAGGTGCGCTCGTAAAACACCTTGCGATTGATGCCAAGCGGCGCGAAACGTCCGTGAAAATCCCCTATGGTCTCCGAACGCCCGAGCATGAGTATGCCGCGAGGTTTGAGCGCGTACTGGAATATAATCATGGCTTTTTCCTGCAACTCCGGGCCCAGATATATCAGCAGGTTGCGGCAGCTTATAAGGTCCAGATTGGTGAAAGGGGGATCCTGCAAAAGATTTTTCGCGGCGAAAATGCAGCGCTCGCGGATGGCCGGGGATATCCGGTAGCCGTCCCTGGTCTCCGTGAAAAAGCGCCGCAACCGCGCGGGGGAGAGTTCCGTTTTTATTTTGCGCGGGTACAGCCCCGCGCGCGCATGGTCTATTACCGCCGGCTTAACGTCCGTGGCGAATATCTGGAAGGGGATTTTTGTCCGGTGCGCGTCAAGAAACTCGACGAGGTTCATCGCATGGGAATAAGCTTCCTCTCCCGTGGAACAGCCGGGAATCCAGATGCGCAGCGGGGCATTGTCGGAAGTCCGTTTTTTGAGCAGACGCGGATAGATGACGCTTTTGAGTATCCGGAAGGATTCCGGCTCCCGGAAAAACGACGTCACGGAAATGAGGATATTGCTGTAAAGCAGCTCGAGTTCGCCGGGGTCCGTCTGCAGCCTGTGCAGGTAGTCCTGCGGACTATTTATATCCAGCAGCGCCATGCGCCGCCGTACGCGCCGGTGCAGCGTGTTCCGCTTGTAAAGCTTGAATTCCACGTTCTTTTCATTTCCCAGAAGCGCCAATATCTTGTTGAGGACATCCTCTCCCGTGAGAGGGAGGGGCTTTTTTGTCAAATTATGTTTTATTGCCATTTGTTTGCCTATTGCGGACGGTGAAAGTATGAAATCCACATACCCGGCGGTCACGGCCGATTGCGGCATGCTTAAATGCGTCGCGGTTTTCACATCCTGGGCGAAAGTCGTGCCGCCGTTTTCCTTTATCGCGCGCAGGCCTTCGGTGCCGTCGGAACCTTCGCCGGAGAGCAGCACGCCTGTCGCGTATTGCCTGCGGTCTTTGGCCAGCGAGCGGAAAAAACTGTCTATGGGGTTGCGCCAGTCGGACTTGTGGCCCGATGCGTGAAGATACAGAACGCCGTTCTTGATGACCAGCGCGCGGTCGGGCGGCAGTATGTATATCCTGTCCGGCAGGACTTTGTCGCCGCTTTTGACTTCGCTTACCGGCAGCTTGCTGCTGCGCGCCAGTATTTCGGTCAAATGGCTTTCATACTGCGGGGCCAGATGCGGTACCAGAATGAACGCCATGCCGGGGGCTGTGGGCAGCGCGGCAAGCAGATCCTCGAAGGCGTGCAGCCCTCCCGCGGAAGCGCCTATCGCAACGATGGGAAATATTCTGGTCCGGCCGGTTTTTCTCATAATCCCCTTACTCCAGTATAGCATTAGTATTACTATTGAAAACTATAGTAAAAGTAGGTATGCGACACTTCCGTACTATTACGGAGCCGAACCCGCAGAATTCCCAATTTACGCTCAAGCTCCCGGAAACTATACTTAAATGTCGGACCGGTTTCAGAATATATTTAGAGCTTGTCCGCAAATAATCCTCCGGCTGCAAGTGCAGCTTTTGGTTTGCGTCTTTGCGCTGCTCAACTCACATCCTCCGGTCGGATGCTCGTTTCGCACCGCTTCGACTCAGCCCAAAATCCACACTTTCGCCGTAATGGCTTATTTGTGGATAAGCTCTTAAAAGGATATTGGTGATTCACATGGAAAGGAATTCGTTGAAACAGCTGGGCACACTGGGGCAGTCCATATGGCTGGATTATATCCGGCGGGATTTCATTTCGAGCGGGAAACTTGGGCGCATGATAGCCGATGACGGGCTTTGCGGGATGACTTCAAATCCCGCCATTTTCGCAAAAGCGCTTGCGGACTGCCGGGATTACGATGCTGACATCAAGGCGAGGCTTCAGGCCGGCGACGGGCTTGTTAAAGTTTATGAAACCGTCGCCCTGCGCGATGTGCAAAACGCGGCGGATGCGTTCCGCCATATTTATAACAGCACTGCCGGCCTGGACGGATATGTCAGTTTTGAAGCGGACCCTCGTCTGGCGCATGACGCCGCCCGCAGCGTGGCGCAAGCGCGCCGCCTGTGGGCGGATATCAACAGGCCGAATGTGATGATAAAAATACCCGCGACGGAGCAGGGGCTGGCGGCGGTTGCGCAGCTCCTCGAAGAAGGGATAAACGTCAATGTGACGCTGCTTTTCGGTTTGTCCCGCTATAAAGAAGCGGCGCAGGCGTACATCGCGGGTATCGAAGCGCGCGTCGCAAGGGGCAAGCCGGTACGGCATCTGGCCTGTGTGGCAAGTTTTTTTGTCAGCCGGATTGATACGCATATCGACCCGCTGCTTGAAAATATTATCGCGAGCGGCGCGGCGAACGCGGCCATCGCCGGACAGGTCCACGGCCTTGCCGCCATTGCCGGCGCGAAAATGGCCTATCAGGTTTATAAGGATATTTTTAACGGCAAGCGGTTCGGCTGTCTGGCTGCGCACGGCGCGCGTCCGCAGCGGCTGCTCTGGGCCAGCACCGGCACGAAGGACCCCGCCTGCAGCGATATAAAATACGTCGAGGCGCTCATAGGCGCGGACACGGTCAATACCGCGCCGCTGGAAACCATTGACGCGTATCGTGATCATGGTCATCCCCAGCCCCGGCTGGAGCGGGATATCGACGCGGCCGTCAGAATAATGGAGCAGCTTGCGGAACTGGGCATCGTCATGGACGCGGTTGCCAAACAGCTTGAGGAAGAGGGATTGGCAAAATTCACCAAGGCGTTCGATGATATTATCGGAACGCTGCCGGAAAATTCCCGCAGGCATGAAAGCCTTGCTCTGCCGCCCGCAAAGGCGCACGGGCACAGCCGGGTATAGCGGCCGGATAATGGATAACGGAGTTGCCGGGCAGCAGGTTCATTATGATGAAAAAAATTCTTATTGCCGACGATGAAGAAGGCATAAGGCTGGTTTTGGCGGCGACGCTATGCAAGCAGTTTTCCATAGTGCAGGCCTGCGACGGGTTGCAGGCTTTGGCGATGGCGAGGCTTGAAAAACCGGACGTGATATTGCTGGATATCGCCATGCCCGGGATGGACGGGCTGGAAACGCTGGCCCGTATTAAAGCCGAAAAACTGGGGCCGGTAGCCATCATCATGCTTAGCAGTATGGACGACATGGAAACAGTAGGCAAGGCGCTTGCCATGGGCGCATGCGAATACATCACCAAACCGTTCGATCCGCATAAGGTAAGACGTGTAATAGCGGACAAAGTCTGTATGCATAAAGGGGGTTCTCCCTGGGTAATAAAACGATAGAAGCGGACAGGGGAATAAGTAACCGCGCGCAGGGAATGTTGTCCGCATCAATACCGGATGCGTTTGCGGGGCGGAGGGCGGGGGATACATGTTAAAAGACACAAGTCTTTACAGCGGCAGGTTTTACATCATCGAAGTCATCAGCTATTTTCTTGTATTCGTGCCGTGGGCGGTGGGTTATTTGGGCGCGGGGGAACACGGAGCGGTTGCCGTTAGAATTCTGCTGAGCACCGCCGTGGCTGTTTTTATAGTGGTGTTGCGCGACGTGCGCAAAAAAATCCACTCGCTCGATACGCTTAAGCAGAGCCTTGCCATGGCGACGGTGCACGACCTCAAGGGGCCGCTTTCTTCAATCATAGGCGTGCTTGCCATCATATCGGAACCGGACATGGAACCGCAAATGAAGGAACAGCTTCTTAAAGTAGCGGTCGCAAGCTCCCGCTCCATGGAAAAACTGGTGCAGGTGCTGGTGGACACGGACCGGATGGAGATAGCAAAGATAACGCTGCAAAAACAAAATATAGTTCTGGAGGACTTTTTGCCGCAAACGCTCTCCGGTTTCGCTTTTCTCGGTACGGACCGGGGGATTGCGCTGACGCTTTGTGTCGCCGGGCATATGCCGCCGATTTATGCCGACAGGGACCTTTTGCAGCGCGTGTTCGAGAATTTGCTGCTTAACGCTTTCAAGTATTCCGACCGGGGCGCAACGATAGCGGTGAAAGCGGAATACGGCGGGAACAAATTCCGTTTTGAGGTGCGCGATACCGGCATCGGCATATCGCGGGAGGATCTGACCAAGGTTTTCGATAAATACTATCGCGTGGAGGGCGGCAAAGAAGGCGGCTCGCGCAAGGGAAGCGGGCTCGGCCTTTATTTCTGCCGTCTGGCCATAGAAGCGCATGGCGGGAGTATAGCTATCGACAGCAGGCCGGGACAGGGGACCTCCGTGCTTTTTGAAATACCCGTACTCCTGTCCGGCGGCGCGCAGATAGCCGCCTTACTGCGCCGAACCTTATCGGGAGCAGGGAAAACAAAGGAGACTAGCATATGAAAAGGAATTCCAACAAAGCAACACATGCCGCGGTCGGCAAACACTGGTCCAATTCAGGCAGGCTGCAGAGTAAAACCGGCGGGGAAATAGGCCGGATGAGCACCCGCCTCGATGCCATTATGCGGGGCATAGGCGAGGAACACCGCAAGATAACCGGGCTTATAAACCTCAAAGGGGTGGAGATTGACGCGCTGCACGTCAAGATGCGGCAGTCTTTCAAAAAGGAATTGGGGGAGAGGGCGCATAAAGACATGGTGATTGCGACCATGCAGCTTACAAACCATCTGCATCATGTCGAGCGGGAACTGGGGTCCTCCAGGCTTGTGATGAAGCGTTTGTGCGGGGAGGCCAAGTCGCTGTCTTCGCTTATCAGGAAAAAATCCTGAAGCGGCGACAAAACCGGCGTGTATAATTCATGCCGCGCCGGGTGTCTTGCGAAGGGGGGGTAAATTTTATGAACTATATCGTTTCGGAACCGAACGAGAGCAATAACGAACGCATGGACAGGGTCGTCTCGCTCAATGCGCTGACGCTGGATCTGGTGTCCGCGCTGTCCGGCGACCGCCAGCTTCTCGAGCCGGAAAAAATGCACATAGCGGAACTGAACAGGAAAAGGGGAGAGATGTTTTTTTCCGATCTTCTTTTTTTTGTGACGCATCAGTATTTCCCGGCGCAGACGGCGCGGCCGCTGTGGAACAGCATACTGGCGCACAAGTATCTTTTGTCCGCCAGCCTGCATCGCAATGTCAAACTGGTCGTCGCCGCGCTGGATTATCTTTCCAACTCGACCACGCACATGAAGGATGTGACGCTTATCACCGAAACCGATGTGGGCAATATTATCCGGCTCTCGCAGCATGACAGCCTGACCGGGCTATTTAACCACTCGCAATTCTATCAGCGGCTCAACCTGCAGCTCAGATACTATGTGCGCTACGGCACGCTCACCTCCATGCTCATGCTGGATATCGATGATTTCAAGACCTTCAACGACAATCACGGGCATCAGGCGGGGGACGCCATACTGGCGGCGCTGGGCACGATGCTGGTGGAAAGCACCAGGGATGTGGATATGTGCTGCCGCTACGGCGGGGAGGAATTCGCGGTCATTTTGCCGTCCACCGATTTGCCCGCCGCCGGGATGCTGGCAAAAAGGATGCAGGCGCAGCTTTTGGCGGCCCCGGAGTTTTCCGGCGTGACGTTAAGCGCGGGCGCCGCGACTTCCGGCAAGGATACCGTCACGGCTACCGAGCTTGTGAAAAAGGCGGACGATTCTTTATACAGGGCCAAGGCAAACGGCAAAAATCAGGTTGTACTTAGCAACTGATGTGCGGTGCGGCTGGCAATTTTCAGGAGTGTCCGTAGTTTTACGCTGCGCTGCGGGTAGTATCCCGAATTGGCGCGCAATGGATTTGCGGATAAAATCAGGAATGAATTCTTAAAGGAGAAAATATGAAAAAAACACAGGAATTGCTGGAGCCGGTCCTTACCAGGGAAATCACGGTGGACTACCCTAAAAGCAAGGAATGCATCACCAGTCCCGAGTACACATTCCGCATCTCCGCAGCGTCGGATGGGCCCGTGGAGATATCCATAGACGGCAACGAGTGGCAGGCTTGCCGCAAATCCGGCGGATACTGGTGGTGCGACTGGTCGGGCTATATGTCCGGCAACCATCAGGCAGTTTGCAGGATTGCGCCGCACAATGACGGGCAGAAAATGACATCGAAGCCGCGCCTTTTCAGCGTGAAATTGGCATAAGTCGTTTAGTTCAAGAAAGTTTTATTGAAACGCGCCAGCCCGGCTTGCCGGTACTATTGCCGGAGCCGGTGCTGCGCGCGAAATAGCGTTCCCCGTTCCGTGCCTGCATAATCGTGCAGCCTGTCCGCAAATCCCCTCTTAGTTCCCTCCTAAAACGGATATGCCTGAAGCGTTCCCTCCTGAATCACGTTAACATCCATGCTTAAGCCGCGAATACCTCTACGAGAAACCAGCACAAATTTTGCTTGGGTATAGGTAGTTTTACCTAAACGCGTATCGGTAGTGTTTCATTGGCAACGGCAGCAATATCTTTTACACAGCACACGGCGTATACTTTTATTGCTGAAACTTGCAGCCGGAGGTCTTATCGTCTGCAATAAAGGGCGGTTAACGGTTGTCAGGAAGGATTTTATTTCAGCATAATGTGAATTCCATGCGTGATATATATCTTCGAGTATTTAAAAAAGCCCGGGAGTTTTGGAAAAGCGGCCTGCTCGCGTTCCGGCGCGAGGCCGCCATGTCTGCGTCTGTCCTGTCGCGCCTTATGCCGCCTCTTGTTATCGTAACGGCGCTTCTTGCTGCGGGGGCCGGCATGCTTTTGTTCCGGGAGTACCGGCGGCTGCTTACCGGGCATGCCGAAAATATGAATGCGCAGGTGCTGCGGGATATGCGGATAGCAATGGCGCAGCAGGTCAAAGGCCTGTCCGCCGCCATGCCGTTCATAACGGAGGACGGCAATGTCAAAAAGGCCCTGCGTGAACGCGATGCCAATCGCCTGCTTTCCGAATGGCAGCCCGTTTTCGGGGAAATGCGCAAGGCAGGCGACATAACCCACTTCTATTTTCTGGACGCAAAGCGCACCTGTCTTGTCCGCCTGCATAATCCCGCCTTTCATGACGATGTCATTAATGACGTTACCGCGCTGGCCGCCGAGCGGACCCGCGCTATTGCTTCGGGAATAGAGGTAGGTACTTCCGGAAGCTATGCGGTGCGGGTGGTTGCGCCGGTTTTTGACGGCGGCGCAGTTGTCGGCTATGTGGAACTGGCCACGGAAGCGGGGTATTTGCTGCGTACTGTACGCCGCGATGGCGGTTTCGAACTGGCGGTTGTGTTGCGCAAGGATGCGCTAAACCGGCAGGCCTGGGAAGAGGGGATGCGGTTGCTCGGCCGCCCCGGCGAATGGGACCGCCTGCCGCACGATGTGGTTTCCTACGCCTCGCAGGGACGCCTGCCGGATGCGTTCCTTAAGTACGCAGGGCTGCCGGGCGCGGCAGGACGGCAGACATATATCGGCGGGAAGTTGTGGTCGGTATCCGCCATACCGTTGCCGGACTCGTCGGGAAAAGCGCCCGGCAATTTACTGGTCATGGCCGATATGGGCGCAGAACAAAGCGCTTTTGCGCATTTAATGCTTGCAGCCGGAGCGGGGGGAGGGATTTTTCTTGCGCTGCTGCTCGGGTTTAGCTATCTCGTATTCCGGGATGCGACGAAGGAATATGCCTGCCGCCAGCAGTTGCGCATCAGCGAGGAAAAACATCGTCTCCTTGTCAAAAACAGCCATGATATCATCTATACCCTCAATAAGGACGGGATAGTGACGTATCTGTCGCCCGCACAGCAGGAGATGCTGGGGATACCCGCCGGGAAAATGGTGGGCCGCCCATTCAACAGCTTTATTCACCCCGATGACGTCGCCCGGTGCGAACTGTTCATCCGGACTATAATGGCAACCGGCGAACGGAGTTCCGGTATCGAGTACCGCATACGGCATGCCGACGGTTCCTGGCGCTGGCATGTCTCAAGCGCTGTCGCAATCAGGGACGATGCCGGCACGGTGATAAGTCTGGAGGGCGTGGCTCACGATATAACCGGGCGCAAGGAGGCCGAGAGCGCCCTGCGCAGCATGAGCGAGGAATTGGCGCGGTATTTCAATTCAAGCATGGATATGCTGTGCATTGTGGACGGCGCCGGGCATTTTGTCCGGGTCAATCCGGAGTGGGAACGGGTGCTGGGATACGGCAAATGCGAACTGGACGGACGCCTTTTTCTGGATTTCGTCCACATGGACGATATCGAAGTCACCGTGGGCGCGCTTGCCGCCGCCAGGCAGCAGGCGGTCATGCGTTTTGAAAACCGCTATCGCTGCCGGGACGGTTCGTATCGCTGGATAGAATGGCGCTTCCTCCCGCAGGATGATGTTATCTGCGCGGACGCCCGCGACGTTACGGAGCGCAAGCTGCTCGAGGAAAAACTGAAGTCCAGCGAGGAAAACTTCCGCACATTTTTCGAGACGATGAACGACATGATTCTGGTTTGCGGCGCGGACGGGCGCATTGTTTTCAGCAACGCGTATGCCTGCCGGGTGCTGGGCTATAGCCCGCAGGAGCTGGGCGGCATGCGCCTGCCGGACCTGCGTCCGCAGGACAAACGTCGGGAGACTGCCGGTCTTTTGACCGTGGCAAGGGGCGACTGCAAGATTTATTCCATGCCGGTGCTCAACAGGTACGGCGACAAAATCCCGGTCGAAATGCGCGTCTGGTCCGGGCGCTGGAACGTGGAGGAATGCGTTTTCATAATAATGAAGGACCTGCGTTCCGAGCTGGAGGCTCAGCAGCGCTTCGAGCGCATGTTCCGCAAAAATCCGGCGCTGATGTTGCTTTCCTCGCTGCCGGCGCGGCGGCTGGTGGACGTCAACGATTCCTTTTTGAAGACGCTGGGTTACAACAGGGATGAGGTTATAGGCAAACAGATAACGGAAATAGCGTTATATGTAAATCCCGAAGTCCCGGAGATGGTGGCGGCTAAATTCAAAACGGAAGGACGTATCTCGGATTTCGAGCTGCAATTGCGCCGCAAGGACGGCGCGGCGATAGACGTGCTGCTGTCCGGGGAGATAATCAGCATTCAGGGACGCCATTATTTCCTGATAGTGATGACGGACATCACGGAGCGCAAACGGATGGAGGGGGCGCTTGTGGAAAGCAACAGAAACCTGGCCGAAGCCATTGTGCGCGCCAACGAGACGGCCAGCCAGGCCCACGACGCCAGCGTGGCCAAGAGCGCGTTTCTGGCCAACATGAGCCATGAAATACGCACCCCGATTAACGGGGTTATAGGGATGACCGGGCTGCTGCTCGATACCGCGCTTGATGCGCAGCAGCGCTGCTATGCGGATGCCGTGCGGCGCAGCGGGGAGTCGCTGCTGGTGCTCATAAACGACATCCTCGACCTGTCCAAGATAGAGGCGGGCAGGCTGGACCTGGAAATACAGGACTTCGACCTGGTCATGATGCTGGACGAATGCGCCGAGGCCCTGTCCTGGCGCACCCATGAAAAAAAGCTGGAGCTGTTTTCCAGCGTTGTCGTCGGCGTGCCCACGCGGCTGAGCGGCGATCCGGGGCGGTTGCGCCAGATCATCACCAAT
>Ga0326728_10006335_pt1 | contig 31970 bp, 20 predicted proteins | sample MB3enrmetagenome_FD_207602 | JGI IMG/M metagenome (GOLD analysis project Ga0326728, IMG submission 207602) | Lab enriched peat soil microbial communities from McLean, Ithaca, NY, United States - MB31MN | ecosystem: Environmental > Terrestrial > Soil > Wetlands > Peat | place: USA: New York... | reverse complement strand
GTTCCGAAGGGACTCTACACACTCTACGTGTTAACGGATGGTCCCCGGTGGCAACTCGCGATCAACCAGGCGACCGGCCAGAAGGCTGCGACTTACGATCCGAAGCAAGACCTGGGGCGCGTGCCGATGCTCATGATCAGGTCTCCTGCGCCCGTTTCGGCCTGCAAGTTCACGCTGGCGAAGATCGCGCCCATAGCGGCCGAGCTGCAAGTAGTGTGTAGCGACAAGGCCGCTTCCACATCCTTCCGTCTTGACCGGGGCGCCAACGACTCGCAATGGTAGGGTAGCCGCGGGGAGAGTAGCTTTGAAGGCCTTGTGGTCTTCTTCCCGCCAGACCGGCATCGACACCATTGTCGATGCGGCGTTTCCGGCCGCATGCGCCGCAGCACCATAAAGCTGCGATCAAACCGACCCGTCATCCTGAGCCCGCCATGCACGTCGGCGAGCGAAAGATCTCCGGAGTGGCTCCTCGAAGTCGGTAGGTTGCAACGAACTGCAGGAATGCTTCGTTCCGCTCAGCATGACCACTTCCGAATTGCTTCCCACCTTCTGCTGCGTGGTGCGCCCACTTCCGTCGCATCATTGGGTGTGTTAGCTGTTTTCGCAGCCACTCTCCTCGCCGCCGAAAAACCACCGCACCCGAAGGTTCAGTCTCTAATCCATCGCATGACCCTGGAAGAGAAACTCTCGCTCGTCCACGGTATTCGCGACCCCGAGGAACTGGGGGAGGCAGGTTACTGGCCCGGTCTGCCCCGACTCGGCATTCCGCCGCTTCGCTTAGTCGATGGCGCTGGCGGCATAAACGTCAATCAGGAATCCACCAGCTTACCCGCTCCCGTGGCGCTGGCGGCAACGTTTAGCGTCGAAGCGGCGCGCCTCTATGGACTGATCATGGGCCGCGAAGCCAAGGTAGTGCAAAAGGACGTCCTTTTGGCCCCACAGATTAACATCGTCCGCGACCCTCTGTTCCGCCGCAACCACACATCCCTGAGCGAAGATCCGTATCTCACGGCCCAGTTGGCCTCATCCGAGATCGCCGGCATCCAGAGTCAGGGCATCTTGGCGCAGGTGAAGCACCTGGCGGGTTACAACGGCTCCGACAACGTCTGGATCGACGAGCGGACGCTACACGAGATCTACTTGCCGGCTTTCAACGCCGCGGTGGAAGCTGGCGTGGCCTCGGTGATGTGCGCGTACAACCGGATCAACGGGCCCTGGGCCTGCGAGAACGGCGACTTGCAAGATGGCATCTTGCGGGAGGCTTGGGGCTTTGGCGGCTTCGTGACATCGGACTGGGGGGCAGTGCACAGCCCGCTGGCGATCACCCAAGGCCTGGATTTGGAAATGCCCGGCCGCGAGATCGTCGGACGCCCGGGCGGGCCACAGTTCACCGATGCGCTGAGAGCCGCCCTGCAGACCGGCGCGATTCCGATTTCGGCCATCGACCGGGCGCTGACGCGCATCCTGGTGCAAATGGACCGCTTCCATCTTCTGGAAGGGAAGTCACCCGCGCGGCCGCGCGCGATCGATGTGGAGGCGCATGCGAAAATTGCTCGAATTATCGCCACGCAGAGCGCTGTGCTGCTTAAGAACGATGCGGGTGTGCTACCGTTGACCACCGAAGATTTGACGTCACTCGCCTTGATCGGCCCTACAGCCGGTCAGCTCGCTGCTGGATTCCTGGGCGCGCGCGCCTATGGCTTTGAGGAACGTCTCGTATCCCCGCTCGACGCTTTTCGACGCATCTCCCCGCGAGCGAAGATCACCTACTCTATTGGCGTCGATGTGACCGGCGTCACGATCCCGGGCTCCGCACTCTCTCACGACGGGCGGCCAGGGCTGCTCCGCCAGTCGGGGGCCGGAGAATCCGGGCAGGCCCAGGTTGACGAGGAAGTTGATTTCCAAGGCCCATCAGCGCTCGCTACGGGAGGCGACTATTCGTGGACTGGGGTTCTCACCGCGCCCGTCGCTGGGGATTACACGCTCATGGTGCAGCCAGTCTTGACGGGCGGTTCCGAGGGCGGTGGGACGGTGGTCATCGACGGACGTATGGTTGCTAGGACGGGTGGTCCCGGATTCGGTGGGAGTGGTATGGTGACGAAGAAGTGGTCAAGCTTGCTCCCGACAACAGGCGGGCGTGACAACGGCCGTGGAACGATCCGCTTGACCGCCGGCCCCCACCAACTCATTCTCACCGCGAACTCGATCGGCCAGGGGCCGCTGAGTATCCGTTTCGCCTGGATCACGCCCCAGTTCCGCCGAGCGAGTATTGAAGCCGCCGTTGCCGTGGCGAAGGCCGCGCGGACCGCTGCGGTATTCGCGTGGAACGGGATGGGAGGCTCGTACTCGCTGCCTGAGGATCAGGACGAGCTGATCGAGAAGGTCGCGGCCGCGAACTCCAGGACCGTCGTGATTCTTAATACCGGCGGCCCGGTGGAAATGCCCTGGAAGGACAAGGTGAGGGCGATCCTCGAAATGTGGTACCCCGGCCAGGAAGGAGGCTGGGCCACGGCGGACCTTGCGCTCGGACGTGCGAACCCCAGCGGCAGGCTGCCGGTCACCTTCCCGGCGAGACTTGAGGACGCCCCAGCCCGCGCGGCCGGGCATCCGGAACGTCTCGCGCCACCGCCCGCTGCGGGTGGAACGGCCCCGGATGTGCCCCGAGTGACTTATTCTGAAGGCATCGCGGTGGGCTACCGGTGGTACGACCAGCAAAACATAGAGCCGCTATTCCCGTTTGGACACGGGTTATCCTATACCCGTTTCGAGTATTCCGGGCTCTCCGTGCAGCGCGTCGCGAACGGCTTCGATGTGACATTCACGGTGCGCAACACTGGTCCGAGGGAAGGCTCCGAAGTCCCACAAGCGTACTTGGGGCCCGTCGAGAAACCGCCCGTCCCGATGGTTCCAAAGTCCCTGGTGGGCTTCCGGCGTATCGAACTTGCGCCCGGCCACGCCGCCAGCGTAACGTTCCATGTCAATTCTAGGCAACTGTCCTACTGGTCGACGGATACGCACGGTTGGATAACAGCCAGAGGAAAGCGGCAGATTCTCGTCGGCGCCTCTTCGTGCGACATTCGCTTTCAGTCAACCCTAGCGCCTTGACCCTCATCCTGCGACCGCGCACGGCCTTGTCCCTCGCCGAAATTAGGAACGCGTTTGAAATGAAGAGCATGCGGAGGGCCGCGTAACATGTTACATGGAGGAGATTCAGGCTCCCGCGGAGTGTTGGCGAACGACAAGGGGCTCGAGTGGGCATCGGAGCGGGGCAACCCAACAATTTTTGTCCGCACGGTTCCCCGACGTTTTCCTGGTGGAATTTTTGGTCAGCAGGCCAACAGGAACTTTCCACATTGCTGGAAAAGGTCCTTGTTACTTCTGCACAACAGAAGTGATTCTCCTTGCCTATGTGTACGAATTAATTACAATCCCAATGGTGGAATTCCAGGCCCCTCAGGCAGGACGGTCTTTCTAATGAAAAGCCTGAATTTTGAATCCGAACAGGAGGATAGTCATTCTATCTTTTTCATCCGGGATTCCTGTGAGAGAACCCGACAGTATCTACGGGGAGTCATGCTTCCGCGGATCCTGATCTTCCTCATGGTTGGCCTTGTTTTGCCAGTAACTCCGCTTTGGACTTCAGACTCGGATTTTCTCGCAGCCGAAAGGCTCTATCGCGCGAAAGAGTTTTCCCAGGCCGAGCAGTTGTATTCGAAAGTTGAGACCAACAACGCTAACTTTGCAGTCGCCCAGCTTCGTCTGGGAACGATTTATTACCTCACCGGACGGCCCGCACAAGCCGAGAAGTGCTTCTCGATCTGCCTCAGATATAAAGGGACTCCCGAGGCCTATTGCCTCTTGGCAGGCGCACAGTTTAACCAGGGGAAGCTCAATCTGGCGACGAATTCTGCCCAACAGGCCCTCCGACTTAACCCCAAGTTTGCGAACGCTTATACCGTTCTGGGAATGGTTCATACGGCCGAGAAGGACTTTTCCCATGCCCAGGCAGATTACGGCGAAGCGCTGAAGCTGAATGACAACGACTCCGACACCTGGTTCATGTTGGGGCGCGCGTTGTTCTTACATGACGATTTCACGGCGGCGGCAAGGGCTTTTGAACGCGCCCTTAAAGTCAATCCCCAAAGCGTCAGGAGCTACGAGAACCTGGCGCGCACAAAAGACATCCTGGGTGATCCGAAGGGCACGGAGACGTGCTACGAAGAAGGATTGCACGTCAGTCGTACGCAGAATCTGTTTGACCCGCACCTCTACGTTGCCTATGGCGAGTTTCTGCTGAAGCTTAATCGGTTGGCGGATAGCCAGCGCGTCGCGGAGGAAGGCTTGCGAACTGCTCCTCGTGATGCCGAACTCCACTATGAACTGAGCAAAGTCAACTTTCGCATGAACCACCTAAAGGAGGCTGCGCAGGAGGGAGAGACGGCGCTCAGCCTCGGTGGCCCCGACTATAGAGTTGACTTCCTCCTGGCGCAGATTTACACCGCCATGGGGAACCCCCAGGAGGCCTCGAAACACGCGTCACGCGCTGCCGAGGCAGTGCCCTACCCTGAGCATTAGACCCTACGCTGTTCACGTACGCTGCGCGCTCCCGATTTGCCCCCCACGCGCAAAACGAGAGCACCCCCTCACCCCCATGACCTGCAAAACATGGGGGGAGGGGGTCTCTCGGGAACAAATTAAGGAAAAGACCTGCTGGGGGAAGTGTCTATTGTGCAGGCTCCACAACCTTCAGGATTTGATCTGCCCTGACGTCCGTAAGTTGCTGCCGAATTCCGCTGGGCCAATCGATGGTGAGCCGTTTGACGACATCATCCTTGCCCAGCCCAAAGTGTACGCGAGGATCGCTGGAGCTGGCATAGCCCACACTGGTCGTGACGTGGTTATATTGAGTTCCACTGGCGGATTCCAGGCGAATTTTTGCCCCGATTCCGTCACGGTTACTTTTAGTTCCCACCGTTCTGATTTCCAGCCAATGGTTCCCGTTTTCGGTGACATTGCGAAAGATCTCCGCCGGGCCGTTTTGCACCGAATCAACCAGATCGATTCTTCCGTCGTTGAAGAGATCGCCGAAGGCAGCGCCCCGGTGCACGGCGGGGACCTGGAAGTCCGGGCCGGCCTCGGCCGAAACGTCGGTGAATCTTCCGGCCCGGTTTTCAAAAATGGCGTTCGCCTGCCGGTAGGGGACATTCATTTCGTTTTCGATGTTGTCGTTGACGTGGGAATTAACGGATACCAGGTCCTTCCACCCATCATTGTTCATATCATAGATTCCGTTACTCCACCCCCCCATCAACAGGCTTAAATGGCTGAGCATGGTCAGGGGTGAGTAATCAGCAAAAAGATGGCCACCCTCGTTGTGGAAGTACGAAAAGGCTTCGTTGGAGAGTGCGGTCACGAAAAGGTCGGGCCAGCCGTCGTTATCGATGTCGCGAAAATCCGCGCCCATGTTCGACAGGGCGGAACCATCACCGTTATAGGCAACACCGGTCTGCAGTCCGACTTCGCGGAACGTCCCATTTCCCTCATTATGGAAAAGAAAATTGCGGGTTGTGTCATTCGCCACGAACACATCCGGGTAGCCGTCATTGTCGTAATCCGCGAAAGCCACGCCCATGCCCTTGCCGGTGTAATTGGCAATGCCGGAGGGAATGGAAACGTTGGTGAAGGTTCCATCATGATTATTATGGAATAGCATGTTGGGCAGGCCCTTAAATTCCGAGGGATGGCAGTAGGAACGGGCGCCGATGCGGGAGTTACTGCAATACGGGTCCTTATCCAGACCCCACTGGCAGTAGTTCACCACAAACAAGTCGAGCCAGCCGTCCCGGTCATAGTCAAACCAGCCAGAGCAGATAGACCAGGTCTTTCCCAGTTTAGGATCGACACCTGCGAGGCCGGCCTTTTCCGCAACGTCAGTGAAGGTGCCGTCACCGTTGTTATGAAAAAGGTAGTTGCGGTTGACTCCTACCACGTAAAGGTCCACCCACCCATCGTTGTCATAGTCCCCGGCAGCGACGCCCATGGAGTATCCATCGCCCTTGACTCCGGCCTGGTCGGTCACGTCCGTAAATGTGCCATCGCCATTGTTACGGTAAAGGCGATTGTAATACTGCGGGCCGGTCTTCCGAAGGTCGGGAATCCTGGCCCCGTTGAGGAAGTAGAGGTCGGGAAGTCCATCATTGTTGTAATCGAATACTGCGACTCCGGCCGCCATGGGCTCGATCTGATATTTCTGGGGCGTGGCGCTGTTGTTGAGGACGAAATGAACTCCGGTTTCCGCTGCAATGTTTTTGAATTGCGCGGGAGTTGGAGGCGGGCCGTTCACTCGGGGACTACCTGCGCTCACCAGGACAAGGCCAACGAGGCCGGCCAGGATGGGCCAAACGATGACTTCCGCTCGCACCCGCAACCACATCTTTTGTTCCGGGAAGGTCATTCGAAACTCCTATCCTCCATTGCGACGAAGGCCATATCATCTCCGAAAGCGCGGTGGACCGACCAGCGATTCTATTGCCAAGGCGAGTTGAGGGGAAGCAACAAATCCATCCCAACGCCGCTGGATGCGGCCATCAGCAGCAATTAGAAACGTTGTGGGAAGCGTGGAGATGCCGTAGCGAATGGTGGCGGCTTCGTTGTCGTCCCCCAGAACCGTGACCCCATCAAGCTGCCAATCGTAGGTAAAGTTGAGGAGCGCACCCGGGGCGAGCGGTTTGCCGCTGAATAGCCCGTTGCGCCCGACAATCAACACCTCGAGTCCTTTCGGAGCATACTGTTGGGCCATGCTGTTCAGGAAAACCAACTCCCCACGCGATGGATCAGCTTGAGTGCGTGACAAGGGTTGCGAGCGGGCGTCAACGAAGGAAAGTAGTACCACTCTCTTCTTCGCCAACAGATCGGATAAGTCGCAAATTCCCCCTCGCGCCACAGGAAGCCGGAAGGATGGCGCGCTCGAGCCCACGACAACAACCCGTGGGCTTGGCCGGATCGGCCAAATGAGAATGCCCACAATTATCGCGGTAAGCGCCGCCGCGACAAGAGTCCACCCCCTCCGCCTACCCAGGGTTTGGCTCCGTTCCTTAGGGCGAGTCTGGATGCGGTCGGCCATGAGTGTGGACTTCACCGGCCTATGGCGCCTGGTACGCGCCAATGTCTACCGCGCCGGAAGCAGGCAAGGCATTCCCGAAGAAATCCTGCCCCCCCATATTTCCAAGGTTCCTGCCGGCATTGATCGCTGGGGACCCCGTCATCAGCGTGAAGGCGGTTGTTGACCGGCCGACGGCATGATAGCTGGGACTATTGAGAAGCGGGTCAGTAAACAGAGAATGGGAGTCCATGCCCATGGCGCCCTGCCAGTTGGCCAACGAACCATAATTGACCGTGTTCGCTTGCCACTGCGGCGAGCCCGAGCCTGCGTACCAATAGATATTGTAGTCAGAGGTCAGGCTCTTCCCGCTCGTGGCGCTGTAGTTTTCCATGCCTGGAACCGCCGCATTGATGATGTTGTTCACGAAATAATTGGGTTTGCTCGTATCAAATGCGCTTTGGACGTTGAGAGCGTAAGCGGTGGGGTTGGCGGGATTCCAATAACTGGTGTTGTTGTACACCTGGGAATTCAGAATGGAACCGCCATCCCATGTGGCGTAAAAGAAGTCACCTTGCCCGGCGTTATTCACATTACGTCCGTTGTTCGAGCACACGTTGTAGCGGATGAGGGTGTTGACGTTCGTATCCAGAGCTTCGGCGCTGAAAACCGACACGCAATACCCATCGGCGTCGTGGCCGTAATTATACTGGATGGTGATGTTGTTATTATAGTAGTCGCTGTCGAAGTCCCCTCCGTCGTTGCTTGTGGGTGAGTGGTTGAGGTAAGCCTCGTTGAACTGCACGGTGCAAGTGTCGCAATCCCAGTTCCAGATGGCACTGGGAGTTCCCAAACTGGTGAGGGCCGTCTGCCCCGTGTTGTAGGCGGTGCAGTTTTGGATCAGAGCGTTCTTGGTGATGTGAATCACAATGCCGTCTCCGCCCACGTCATGAACGGTGCTGTTTTGGACCGTAATATTTGCGCCTTTCACGCCCGCCGGGCTCGCATACGTCGCTCCGGCAGCGTAAATGCCGGCCCATTGTGATGTATTGTATGCAGACGCGCCGTCCACCAGGATGTCGTTGAAACTCTCCCCCGCACCGCTGGGATTAAAAACAATAAGGCCGCTCGCTTTCTGCGTGGGAGTTCCCGTGACGTCGTGAACCACCACGTTCGACAGGTCGACGTGGTTGATGACCGCACTGGCGGTGTTCCCAGTGACCAGGATTCCGTACGGATTGCCACCCGTGGTCTCCAGATTCTTGATTTCCCAATAACTTTGATCTGAGAGCGTCAGGGCTGAGGGATTGGTTCCAGCACTGATGAGCGGCAACGCGCCCGTGCCGTAGTCGGCAAGAGTGATGACCGCGCTCGCGGTGCCGGAGCCCTGGGGTTTCAATTGGCCTGTGCAGATGCTGCCACGTGCGAACAAGATCGAATCACCGGGCAAAAAGGTCATGGAGTTGACGTTGGTGAGTGATCCCCAGGCCGCGCCGGACGACGTGCCGGTATTGGCATCGTTGCCCGCGCCGCAATTCACGTAGTAGGTCGTCCCGGCCGTGGCGGTGGGAGGCGAGGGGCTGGGCGAAAACGTCGAGGATCCGCAACTGCTGTTGTAAACCGCCAAAAGGGTCAGTAGGAGGGTAAGTGATCCGCAGGATCGCAACCTCGGATACGAAAGGGATCTCATCTCGAGCTCCGTGGCACGGCCACCCTGGCCATGCTCTGCCGTACATTAACAGAAGGAGTTGCAAGGGCCGGCGACCATGGGCCCGAAGAAGCTATCCCGCGTGGCCAGGGAATGAGAATGACGCCTTTCTCCCATCCCGCTACAGATTCCGCTTGACAACCTAGCACGAGTCGATAAAGTCCACAAGCGCTTGCGGAGGCCGCTGGAGATGGTGCGACAAAATGATTTTCCCATCCAGGGAGAAGCAATCCCACTCCCGGTAAGAACCACAGGATGCAATCCCCCGCTAAACGCAATGGAGGCGGTTGTGCGTAAATCCCTCGTGTTAGTCTTCGGCTGCATTACTTTCTTACTCCTGTCGGTTAGTTTGGGCAGAGCAGCCACGCCGGAGGGCTCGCTCAGTTCTCTAGGGCTCGGTTCTAACGTCCAACCGGAAGGTCCGTCTATCCCAATCGGCACGATTCAAAAGTCGGGAGCAGAAGGTGCCGTGGTCACCTCCGCCGGCAAGTCTTTCCGCGTGCAGTTTCCCCAGGGTGAGCGAAAACCTCGGGCCCTGTTCTCCTTTGGACCGCTTGACCTGACTGAGCGCATGGGGATGGCATGTGATATCACCAACGCGGGCCGCGAACCCGTGCGTGTTTTTGGCGAGATGAATGAGAACCTGTGGGTGGCGGGGTACATCGTGGTTCCGCCCGGCCAAACCCGCACCCTCTACATTTTCTTGCAGCGTAGAGCATTCAGTCCTGCATCTGCCGATGCGGCGTTCAAAGGCATGAACGGCATACCGGGGGGTGAGATGAGGCTTTGGCCAGAGGCGGAAATCGATGCGGCAAGCGTCAGTGGCCTTGCGGTCTTCCTGGTCTTGCCCCAGAGCGCGGCGGGAATTGCGGTGAGTAATATCCGGCCCTTTGGCTCTTCCCAACCGCCGGATGAAAAGGCGCTGGCAGGGGATTTCTTCCCCTTCATCGACCGCTATGGTCAGCTCAAACACCAGGAATGGCTCGGGAAAGTGCACGCAGATGAGGACTTGAAGGCCGCTGTCCGCGCCGAGGCTGCTGACCTGGCTGCTCATCCAAGCCCCGAAGGGTTGGACGAGTATGGTGGGTGGGCCGCCGGACCGCAGCTTCCGGCTACCGGCCATTTTCGCGTCGAGAAGGTCCAAGGCAAGTGGTGGCTGGTCGACCCTGCGGGACGGCTCTTCTGGTCGAGCGGCATCGACTGCGTGCGCTTCGACATGTCCACGCGCATCGAGGGCCGGGAACGTTACTTCGAGGCGCCGGCGCCCGCCGGCGATTTCCTGGCCCGCAATCTCGAGATCAAATACGGCAAGGACTGGCGCCCCGTGGTGCTGAACCTTGTGGGCCGGAGACTTCGAAGCTGGGGAATCAACACCATCGGGGCCTGGTCGGAAGATGGCGTGATGGAACAGCACAAGGTGCCCTACACCGCGATCTTCCACTCGGGCGGCGCCTTGGGAAAGCAGATCGCGCCGGAATCCGCGGAATGGTCTGAAGCACTGCACCAGCAACTTACCCACGCCGCCGCGCGGCTCAACCATGATCCCTGGTGCATCGGCTTCTTTGTGGACAACGAAATCCACGCCGGCAACGATCCTGCCTGGTGGGAGGTTTACTACCGCCACGTGAGCGCGTTGGCAAAAGAGATCCTGCCCAACAAACTGTATTTGGGCAGCCGGTTGGATTTCCACGACTTCCCCGACTCCACCCCCGAAAGGATCGAGATTGCCCGGCTGGCGGCGAAGTATGCGGACGTGGTGAGCTTCAACCAGTACCGTTTCACGCTGGATGAATTCCATTGGCCCGGGGGCATCGATCGACCGGTGATTGTGGGCGAGTTCCACTTTGGCGCCTTGGATCGCGGCCTCCTCCACACGGGGTTACGCATGGTGGTGAACCAGGAGCAACGCGCTGACGCCTACCGCCACTATTTGACCAGCGCGCTGCGGAATCCGATGATCGTTGGCGCTCACTGGTTCCAGCTTTACGACGAGCCCACTACCGGCCGCGGCGATGGCGAGAATTACCAGATCGGATTCCTGGACGTTTGCGACCAGCCGTATCCGGAAACCATTGCCGCCAGCCGTGAAGTGGGGTACCACATTTACGAGATCCGAAATAGTGGGATGTGACGCGCTGGCGGGGGCGTTGGTGGGGGCATAGTGCTCAGAGCCTCCGAAGACGGCTCAGAGGGGGAGGGTAGTTATGGACAAAATGTCGGATAGATGGGTGTTCCGGTTTTTATCAGGCTTACTGGGTGTGCTGTTAATCTCGGCAGGCTTTATCTATGGACAAACTGTTTCTGGGAAAGGGCAGATCATCTCTTCTTTCGAATCTCCCGCGGACCTTCAGCGGCTTAAACTCGCCAATGATCGCGTGTCCCTGACCGACGAACATGTGACTGAAGGAAAAAGCGCGTTGAAAGTGGAATTCCTCCACCCCGGGACGGCTTCCATCGAGCTTTTGGCCGAAACCTCACCCTGGGATTGGCATGCCTTCGGCGCCATTGCGGTCGATATCTCCAACCCGGCCGATCAAGAAGTTTGGATAGGTATCGAATTGCACGATGCGGCGTCTACCGGCATCGCAGCCAAGTATATTGGTGGCGGTGGCAACGTTGCGCCGCACGATTCTGTCAGCTACTACTATCCGATCGGCCCCAGTTCCTCGCTCGAGCGCGGCATGCGAGGCGGGCCTCCCATGGTTCCGGGAATAACCCCGGTCAGTGACATTCCGGGTTCGAATCGCCGGCTCGAGGCAGGCCATGTGACGGCTTGCAAGCTGACATTCCGTTACCCGGCGGGGGTCAAGAGCGTGGTGATTGACAACCTGCGCTTGCTGCCGCCTTTCAATTACGACGGCATTGTGGACGCCTTCGGTCAGTACACCCGCGCGGACTGGCCCGGCAAGGTCACGAGCCTGCAAGGTCTGCTAGCCCAGAAGCAGCAGGAAGAGGAGGAGATCAAAGCCCACCCCACGGTCCCCGATCGCGACGAGTATGGCGGCTGGGCGTCCGGCCCCCAAGCCGCGGCCACGGGCTTCTTCGGCACGGTGAAGCGCGACGGCAAGTGGTGGTTGGTGGATCCCGCGGGTCATCTTTTCTTCTCCCTGGGAATCGATGTCATCGACTCCCGCCCGGGTGGGGATTCCTTCACCTTCGTCGAGGGCCGCAAGGAGATGTTCACCTGGCTGCCGACCAGTGATGAGCCCCTCGGCAAGTATTACGGGCAAGAGGACCATGCCATTTACGGACCCGCCAAGAAGGGACGGACTTACGGCTTCTACCTGGCGAACCTTGACCGAAAATACGACTCCGAATGGCCCGCGGCCTGGCGCGCCTCCGCTCTGGACCGGTTGCGAGCGTGGGGTTTCAACACCATCGGGAACTGGTCTGACCCCGCGCTTTACGCTTATCGGAAGGTGCCTTACACGGCCACTATCGAGATCGCTGGAAACTACGCGCACGTGGCCAGTGGCCTCGATTACTGGGGCAAGATGCACGACCCCTTCGACCTGGCGTTCGTCCAGGCGGTCGACCGGAGCATCCAAACGGGCACCGGGAAGTATCGCGATGACCCCTGGTGCATCGGCTACTTCATTGACAATGAGATTTCCTGGGGCGGCAACGGTGGTGATAAAGAGCATTTCGGACTGGTCTACGGAACGCTTTCCGGAGGCTCGGACTCCCCCGCCAAGCAGGCCTTCGTCGCGCAATTGAAGTCGCGCTATTCCACCGTCGAGCAACTCAACAAGGCCTGGGGGGCGGCCTTTGCCTCTTGGCAGGCCTTGCTGGAACACCCTTATCGGCCGGCCGCGTCGCTCCCGGCCTCGATGAAGGATGACTTCAGCAAGTTTCTGACGGCGTTTGCGGACCAGTATTTCAAAACGGTTCGAGATGCGGTGAAGAAGTACGATCCCCACCACCTTTATCTCGGCTGCCGGTTTGCCTGGCGAACCACGGAAGCAGTGAACGCGGCGGGGCGCTACGCCGATGTAGTGAGCTTCAACATTTACCGTTCGCATGTTGACGCGCAGGAATGGGGATTTGCCCTTTCCCTGAACAAGCCCTGCATCATCGGGGAGTTTCATTTTGGCGCGGTCGATCGCGGCATGTTTCACAGCGGTCTGGTGACGACCCCCGATCAACAGGCGCGTGCGGCCATGTACAAGCAGTACCTCGAGAGCGTGGAGGATAATTCCGCCTTCGTGGGATGCCATTGGTTCCAGTATTACGATGAGCCGCTGACGGGCCGGTCGTTTGACGGCGAGAACTACAACATCGGCTTCGTTTCGGTCACCGACACGCCTTACCCCGAAATGGTGGAAGCCGCCAAAGCCGTCGCATCCGAGCTCTATTCCCGGCGAGGGGGGAAGTAGGATAGCTATCAGCTATCGGCTGTCAGCGATCAGCGCGCAGCCACAAAGACGATTTCGAAGGAGATCTTATGGGCATTTCACGACGTTCTTTTCTGGTACAAGGCGCCGGGGTTCCCCTAACGGCCGGGCTTGTCAGCGGTCAAGTTTCCCAAGGCGCCGAGCAGTCCGATAAGAACCCCCATCTGGCGGCAGATTTCGAGTCGCCCTTCGGCCACGACGTGACCACCGATGCCATTCACGCCGGGGAACGATTCCTTGACGGATTCGCTTGACGGATTCTTTAGTTGGACACTGCCCGTACCGCGACGAGTGAGACTCTGCCCGGCACTGAATTCTCCACGGTGGTTTCGAGCAGAGCCTGAAAGTAGGGAAGAGGAGTCTTCCGGTCGGGCGACAGGGCCACCAGCGCCTTACGGAGCTCCGGCATTCTTTCCGCGCTGGTTATGTACTCGATAGCGGCCTGGGAACCCTGCGTATAGATGCCATAGACCAGCAAGATGCGGTCCTCTTTCTTCTCGTTCGGCAACATCAGGATAAGCGCGTAGTCGCGGGTCAGTTGGTTGGTGACCGGATCAAACTCCGGCCGATAAACAGGCTTCTCGCCGGGGTGCGGGCGGTTGTTGATGATGACCCCGGCTTGAAAGAGAAAACCCTCAGGATTGAGGAATACCCTTCCACTCCAGGACTGATTACCGCCCAGCAAGATGGCATTCCCTTGCTTGATTTCCTCAAAATTCGCCAGCCGAGACTGTTGCAGGTGGACCTTCTGGGCGGCCCGCGAGAATAACTCGAAGAAGTCCAGAAGCCCCAGAGTCTCACCGACCGCCGTAAAGTCGGTCGTATTGGGAACGAACTGGAATCTTTTGAGCTCGTGAAAATGGACCGTGTCGCGGAATTCCGGGAGGCTCTGCTTGGGAATTTCGAAACTGTGCGCCAGGGTCTGGGCCGTGTCTCCGTTGTGAGCAGCGCGCAGCACAGGATGGTTGGGAATGATAATGATGGGGGGATCGGCGGGTGGCAGAAAAGGCCTCCAGAACCATTCCAGCTCGTCCGGCAGTTTCGGAACGGCTTGCTGGGCCTGTGCGATCGTTCCCATCCGCACTCGATCCCGGTTGAGCATTATGGATAAACCAAAGATAACCGCAAATAGCCCGAGAATGAGCGGGTACTGCCATCGCCCGCTTCCAGACAAAATGTCTGCACGTCTCGTTCCTTGGGCGGCCTCTGGAGTTTCTTCCGGTGATGTAACCTTGGAGAAGGTAGGCACGTAATGGCCTGCGGGCAGGTCGATCCGCCACGGGTTGGTCTTGCCTTCTTCTTCATAATAAATTCTTAGCGCGCGCCGTATTTCGTGCGCCTGCACACGCACGATAGGATCCTGTTGCGGATTGAAGTCTCCGCCCCGATCGTAAACCTCCAGCCCAATGAGCAGCTCGTTCAGCTTCTCCCCGTTTCCGAGCAAGGTCTGTTCTGCAACAAACTCCAGGAAGCGGGTCTTCTTCGGGGCGTTGGCAAAGTGGGCGCTTTGCAGGACTCTGCGAAGCTCATCTCTCTTCTCGAAGATAGAGGCGGGTTCGGTCTCGGGTTTGGAATGGTTGGGCATGTCCCCTCGCGGGAGCAGGATGGTCACAGAAGCCAACCAGCTAACAAGCGCTCAACCTTGCGGGATAGTAACACTCGTCCAGCATCAGGTCAAGCCTTCCGTTCGTCGGTTCGCTTGGGACAATTAACGGTTATCGGTACCGTTATTTCCATTAGTTTTGGAGCCGGAAATGTTAGGGGCGGAGGTCAATTTGGCAGGTAAAGGTGTCGCTTTCAGGGCATAAGGGGTTTATGTGATCTCTTTAGGAATATAGGAGCTGACATTACGTCCAAAAGTTACTCAGGCCATTCCCGACGATTCAGCCCCATTCGGACAATTGCTCCGAATCCACTCCTCATAAGCTTCATGAGGTATTGAGTTAACTGTCTCAGTAACCGTCCTTACGTAGAAAATCAATTCTTAGGACGTTAAAACACAACGCCTACGCTGGGGATTCGTGGACGGAGTGGCGGCAATATGTTCTTCGCACGCCAGGGACAAAGCGGTCCATTAGACGCGAGGCGGAGTCCTTCTGCGCCGACATTGCGCGTTGTCTCCCGCGGGCGAATGGCTTCCGCCTTGTTCGCCATGTTGTGCCTGCCTCTGTATGCTGTGACGCCGGTGGGGAATCTCGAATTGAGGGTCACCAAGCAATTCGACGAGCCGATTCTTACGATTTACTCCGCCGGGGCAATAGGCAATAGGTATGGGTTTGAAGGGGGGAGGGTGCTCAAGCTGCAAGGCACTTATCACCTTTTCACTTCCGAAATGGTGGGCGACCCGCATTGGGTGAAAATGCGGCTGGCGCACTGGATCAGCCCTGACCGTCTGCACTGGCAGCGCGTCAATACTTTGTTTGAGTCGAGCGGAGACTTTACGGGCAGGGACCCGCGCGCGGCCCTGTGGTCGCCGATGCCTATCTACGATCATGCGGAACAGCGCTGGAACCTCTTCTATGTGGCCTACCAGTGCGCACCGGACGCCCCGGGTAAATGGTTGAACAACTTCGAGGGCCGGATTTGGCGCGCCGTTTCCAAGGTCAAGGGACCCGGAGGAATCGATGGCCCTTACGAGGACGTGGGCATCGTCCTCCAGCGGGGAAGGGACTCCGACCCCTGGGAAGGATTGCAGGGGACCGATTCGTTTTATCCCTACCGGGTGGGAGACAAATGGTACGCCTTTTATGGAACCGCCCACACGGAAGTGCTGCCGATTTCGAGCTGGCAAGTGGGGCTTGCCTGCGCACCGAAACTCGCGGGCCCCTGGAAGCGATGCAGCCAGATGAACCCGGTGAAGATTGAAAAGGTGTTCATTGAAAACCCCATTGTCACCAGGCTGGAAAACGGATCTTACGTGGCCGTTTACGATAGCAAGGCAGATCGCGCCGTGGGGTATACGTTTTCGACAGATGGGATCCATTGGGCGCCGGGAAAAGAACTCATCGTCCAGCAAGGCAAAGGAACCTGGGCAAGCGAAGTCCGCACTCCTTTGGGACTTATTCCCGAGGGAACCGATTCATTCACCCTTTTCTATACGGCAAATCAAGACATGCTCGGTATTCCGCCCGACGCCCACGGAATCAAAATGGCGCCCGGGGCCGTGGGTCTGGTTACCGTGAAACTCGAACGTTCCGGCGCGCAAGCTCGAACCGAAAACCCAGGCAAGCTGACCAAACTTTCTTTCGGGGAAAATTGAATTGTCAATTCTGAACACTGTCGGGATTGGGCCTCTCTGAATACATTGAAGGAGGTAGTGATGAAGAAGCATTTGTTTCTATTGGGATTCATGGCTTTTCTTTTCCTGGCTGTCCCCTCCTGGGCGCAGACAGACAGGGCCACACTCACCGGGACGGTGACAGACTCATCCGGAGCCGTCATTCCCGGAGTTTCCGTGACCGCGATGAACATGGAGACCAGGGTTCAGACCCCCACGGTCACGAACCCCTCCGGGATCTTTCGCATCCTCAATTTGCCCATTGGACAGTACAGTCTTTCATTCAAGAAAGAGGGTTTTCAGAACATCGAGCGCACCGAGATCACGCTGACCATCAGCCAGGTGGCGGAGATCAACGTCACGATGAACGTCGGCAAGTTGGCTCAGGCCATCGAGGTGCAAGCCCAGGCCCCGATCCTGGAAAGCCAGACGACCGACGTGGGCAGCACCATGTCCCTCGAGGCCTATCGCGCTCTCCCCTTAAGCATCAGTGGTGGTAGAGACATCATGGCGTTTGCTTTTGCCGCCACCCCGTCGGTGGAAGGAAACAGTTGGACCTCGTACATTGCCGGGACGCAAGCCTTCAGCAATGAAGTGCTGATCGACGGCACCCTGGCGCAGGAATCCGAAACCGGACAGGAACTGGAAAGTGAGCCTCCCATGGAAGCCGTGGAGGAGTTCCGCGTGGATACCGGCGGCATGGGTGGCGCGGCAGGCATGTACACCGAGGGCGGCACGTTTATGTTCACCTTGAAGTCCGGCACCAACCAGTTCCATGGCAGTGCCGTCTACTTCAATCAGAACGAAGCCTATAATGCCAACTCCTGGATGAACGATTATTCCGCGGCTGCTAACCCGAGTCAGGCGGCTTTGTTCAGGAAGCCACGCAACCGGCAAAATGATTACTCCTTCAGCGCCGGCGGACCGATTATCAAAAACAAAACCTTCATCTTTGGCGCCTGGGAACAGAACAAGATGAGCAACTACACCGCGGGTGCTTTTGACACCACGGTGCCCACGGCCGAGTTCCTGCAAGGGAACTTCAACGCCCTGTTGGGGGACCCGATCCTCGATAGTAACAAAAACACCATCTCCGTTCAGGATACCAATGGAGCGAACGTGCAATTGGTTAAGGGAATGATCTTCGACCCTGCTCACCCCGGCCAAGTCTTCCCCAACAACGTGATCGACCCCACGCGGTTCAGCAAAGTCGCGCAGGAGATCATTCCCATATTCCAGCAGTATTACAAGCCGCTGGGACCGGGGTTGATCAATAACGACGGCCTGACGCAGACCAATAGCCCCTCCTTCCACCAGAGCCAACTCAGCTTGAAGGTGGATCAGAATTTCTCTGCCACCAACCGGCTGGCCAGTTCTTTCATCTGGACGCAGCGGCCGCGCATTTTGGACGACCAGGGGGGTATTTGGGATGCCTCAGACCCCTCGGGCACGGGCGGTCCGCTCTCCCACGCCAGATTTCAGAAGGTCAGCGACCGCAAGTTCCGCCTGAGTGAGAGCCACAACTTCTCCTCCAACCTTTTGAACGTGGCAAGTTTCACCTACGAACGCTTCCGCAATCCCAGCACGGCCACTCAGGCCAGTGGCAACTGGCCCAGCAAACTGGGTTTTGGCAACACCGGGGCCGGAAATTTCCCGCAGATCAATTTCGGCTCAGCCGTGAACGGATACTCGGAAGGCCAAATCGGCAACAGCGACCTGGGCTGGCTGGTGGACAATAACTATATTATTGACGACAACATGAACTGGATCAAAGGGCGTCACACGGTCACCTTCGGTGGCGAAGTGCGGGCGTTCGAGATCAACAGCCACGGCGCCAACGGGACGCTGAACTTCAATTTCGGCAACAATCAGACCGGCGCACCGACCGCCTCTTACAATACCGAAGTGGGATTTGGCTTTGCCAGTTTCCTGCTGGGCGATGTCCTCAACGCCTCCGAGGGCACACCTTTTGATCTGTATGGCCGGCGCAAGTCGATGTCGGTTTTCGTTAACGACAGCTTTAAGGTCAACGGCCGGCTGACCCTCAACTATGGGCTCAACTGGAACCAGACCTATCCCTTCCACGAAAAGTACGGACACTGGGCGGATTACAGCAACACCGCGATCAATCCCACTTACGGTATTCCGGGCGAGGTCGTTTACCTCGACAACGGCAGCCAGACGTTCGAGGGGTCGACACGCTGGTCGAATTTTGCTCCCCACGTTGGATTGGCGTACAAGATCACCAACCGCGTGGTGGCCCGCGCCGCTTACTCAATATTTGATATTCCCATGGGCACCGATTACTGGAACGGCGTGCCCTATGGTTATGCTCCCGGCTACTTCCCCACCAACCAAGTGCCGCAAACCCATGACTTCTCCCCGGCCTTCAACTGGGACAACGGCTACCCGGGGAAGAACGCCTCGGGAACGCTCGATCCGAACTACCTCGCTTGGACGGAGGTCACCGTGAGCCCGCAGACGCTCGAGGTGGGCATCACCAACCAGTGGAATGGCGGCGTGGAATTTCAGCTCACCAATAACACCCGCCTTTCGGTCAACTACCTGGGAACGCGGGGGACACACCTGCACGACGGGTCGCTCCAGCAGAACTCGGGCCCGCCCTCCGCTTATACCAGTTTCCTCCAAGCCAACGGAGGAGCTAACGAATGGGCCTGGATCGATGACAACGCCTCGGCCGCGGCGGCCGGAGTGAAACTACCTTACCCTGGTTATTCCGGCTATGCCTTTGCCGCGATCACTCCCTTCCCGGTGATCTCCAACAACTGGGATTATATCTACTATGTGGCGTCACCTCTGGGCCGGTCGGAGTACGATGCTTTGCAAACGGAAATAACCCACCGGGCCTCGAACGGCTTGACCATGGACATGAGCTACACGCTGGCTAGCCAGAGAGCCACCTTCCTCAACAATGGCGGCGAGACCGGCAGCAACTTCGAGGAAACCTGGGCGGGTTCGTCGACGCTTCAGAACCTCTACGACTTGAGCTATGCGGCCAATGACATCAACCGGTACCTCCAGAGCATAGTGAAAGGTTACGTTCTCTACGTACTGCCCTTCGGCAAGGGCCGCCATTACCTCTCCAACCACAACCGTTGGGTGGATGGGGCGGTCAGCGGCTGGACGCTCGGTACCCTGCTTTATTACAGCACCGGAACGCCCATGAGCGTTTATGATACCAACTACTACCCGGGTCTCTACTCGGCAATTTACCCGAACGTGGCCTCGGGAACTGACTTGAGCCGGCACTTTGTCGGCAAAAAGTTCGACCCCAGCAACTTCAATGACCCCGGGAACATGTACACCAACCCCTCGGGTTTCTCCGCTCCCGCCTTCGGCGCTTTCGGCAACGCCGGGCCCTATACGGCCGGGCTGAACGGCTTCGGTACGGCGCAGGAAAACATTTCTCTCTACAAGGACTTCCGCATTCACGAGCGCATGAAGCTCCAGATTCGCGCGGAGTTCTACAACCTGTTCAACCGGCATTACTTTAACAACCCCAACACCACCATCGGCGGCGCGTACTTTGGCGACGTGACGAGTGTGGGAGGGTCTCCTCGTAACGGCCAGTTGGGCGCACGGTTTGAATGGTAACTGGCGCACTTCCCTTTCTCCGGGCAGCTTGCTTCGGCGGGCTGCCCGGATTTTCTTTCTCAGCTTCGCCAGCCGTTCACGCGCTGAGTGGTGGCTCCAACCTCGTCCCTTGACCTCTCCGTTATACCGCAGTCGTAGCGCCGGGTTTTAACCCGGCACTTGCCGGGATGAAGCCCGGCGCTATTACCGGCAGTCCGTGTTTTTCAGGAAAGGAGGCATAACCAAGTGAACCGTACACTGCTCATGCCCGTAAGGATTTCTGTTGGCATACTTGCTTTGGTTTTCCTGCTGCCGCCCGCGTCCGCCGGGCAGTATTCCCCCGCCGTGCAGTCAGCCAGGACCTATTACGTCGATTCCGTCGCCGGCAATGATGACCAACCTGGCACGGCCCCCGCGAATGCATGGAAGAGTCTGGCAAAGGTGAACGCCACAACTTTTCTCCCCGGGGATCGTATCCTCCTCAAGTCCGGATCATTGTGGAAAGGGCAACTGTGGCCCAAAGGTTCGGGAGTGAATGGGCGCCCCATCACCGTGGACATGTACGGCGGCGGAGTGAAGCCGGTGATTCAAGGAGATGGGCTGGCGGAAGATGCGGTCTTGCTCAAGAACCAGGAATACTGGGTAATCCAGAACCTCGAAATTACCAATACCGGGTCCACTCCGGGGACCCGCCGTGGAGTACACCTGGCGGTGGAGGATTATGGAGAGGCGCATCACCTTTACATTCGCTCGCTGACCATTACATTCGCTCGCTGACCATTCATGACGTGAACGGCTCGGACGCCGTAAAAGACAACGGGGGGATTAATTACACCTGTGTGGGCAAGCGGAAGCCGAGCCGCTTCGTCGATCTGCGCCTCGAGAATAATGAAATCTATCACGTGGACCGGAGTGGTATTTTTGGCAATTCCGACCGGTGGGAGCGGTCGAAATGGTATCCCAGCCTCCGGGTGGCTGTGCGGGGAAATATCCTCCACGACATCGGCGGGGACGGCATTGTGGTGGTGGCGACTGACGGTGCGGTGGTGGAACACAACGTGGTCGGACGTGCCAATCAAAGATCCGAAGGCTATAACGTGGCCATCTGGCCCTGGAGCGCGGACAATACGCTGGTTCAGTATAACGAAGCCTATGGCACCAAGGGCCAGCGCGACGGAGAAGGGTTCGATTCCGATTGGAACAGCAAGAACACCGTCATCCAGTACAATTATAGCCACGACAACGACGGCGGCTTCCTGCTGATTTGCGACGACGGTGGGCAAGAGCCGGAGATCAGCGCGGGCAACATTGGGACGATCGTCAGGTACAACATCAGCGAAAACGACCGCACGCGCGGCATCAACATTGGCGGGCCTGTGAAGAACAGCATGATCTACAACAACACCATCTTTGTAGGACCCGGGCGCCGCGTGGATATGTTGGTCCACTCCGATTGGAACGGGTGGGCGAGCGATACCTATTTTTACAACAACATTTTCTACGTGCAAGGTAGCGCACAATTTTCCTACGGAATCTCACGGGCTCCCGACGGCGCCTATGCTACGGCAGCAGGATTCGGGCAGAGCCAAGACAATGTATTTGACTCAAACGTCTATTATGGCAACGTGATTGCGCCAGCCGATCCCCATGCCCAGACGGTCGATCCCCAGTTTGTGGCGCCGGGAACGGCAGGGTTTGGCGAGTCGACGCTCTCCGGCTACCGTCTGCAGCCTCAATCACGCGCGCGTGGCACGGGGAAGCTTATCGAGAAAAATGGCGGCCAGGACTTTTGGGGGAATCTCGTGCCTTCTTGCGGAAACGCTGATCGCGGGGCATCACAATCGAACGACTGCCGTGGCACGAGCGCGCCAGCGTCAAAGAACTAGAGGTAAAGTTTACCGATCTCGGAGATTCGCAGATATGCAGAAGCAAAGGTTCACACGCCGCAAGTTCCTACAGGCCGGCGCCCTGGCCGGGGTCGCGGCGGCGAGCGTCCTGCACGCCGAGAATCCCCTCAACCTGGTTCCGTCTGAGCCGGGCAAGACGCCCAGCTACTGGTGCACGTGGGGAATTCAGAACTACAGCATGACGAACGTGAATGAGAACAGTCACTCGATGGTAGCGAATAATCTCACCGAGAAACACCTCTTCGATGATCCGGGATGGGCCACTCGCTACTTCGACAAGATCCGCAAGGACCTTTACATCGTGTTTGATCTTGGCTGGCAAGTTCCCGCCGGTCTGCAGTTCGACAAGGAACGCTGGAGGCTGGGAACGCAGGAGGTTGCTGTAGACAAGTTCCCTTCCTGCACGGGCCTTCCTTTCGCGAGGCTGCGTAAACTGAACGACATGACGAGGCAGGCGGGCTGGCGGGGCGCAGGGATCTGGATCGCCGCCCAAGCGCCCGGCGACGGGAAAGACGGGCAGATGATGCCGCAGGACCGCCTGGAGGCTTTTTTCCGCGAGCGGCTGGGATGGTCGCGCCAAGCGGGAATCGAATACTGGAAAGTGGACTATGGTGCGCGTGCCGGCAACGTCGTCTTTCGCCAGATGGTGTCGCGACTCGCCCATGAAACCCCGCCGGGAATAACCGTCGAACACGCTCGCAACGTTGCCCCCGCTAATGACGAGGAGTCGTGGGAAAAGCTGGTTGCTCACCATACGGGAAGGTTCCGCGCCTGGGAGGACGGAAAGATTCTTGCTGAAACCGCCGAGCTCATGGGCTTCAGTGACATGTTGCGGACTTATGACGTCACTGCATATTTGTCGATTCCCACAACGCTTGACAGGGTGGCGCAGGTGATGGCCGGAGCTTCCAGGAACCCATTGGCCTCCGGCCTTATTAATTGTGAGGACGAACCTTATATCGCCGCGGCACTGGGCTGCGCCACGGGCATCATGCGGCATCCCCTTTGGCAGGATATCCCGGGCAAGGCTTATGATCCCTATCAGGTCCGCAGGCGGATTGACGAAACAGTCCGTGCCGTTCGCTGGCAGCGCATCGCGCCAGCCGTGCCCGTCAACGCTACTCAAGTGAACCTTGATCAGAAGATCCTCTTAGACCACTGGACGTTTCAACCCGGACAAACATGGGCAACTTGGCTGATCGGAAAGCCGGTGGCACAGGGTGCGGCGGCACGCATCGCTCGGGGAATGGATCTGCCGGAGGTCAGCCTGTCTAGTGAGCTTCCGTTTGTCGTCGCGTCACGACATCCCAACGGCGCCTTCGCGGTCGCAACGCTGCCCAGGATTCAGACTGGGAAGGGGATTCATTTGCCGCTTGCGGAAGTTTCCCTGGCCATTGGTGATGCTGCCCGGCCGGTGGGCATTTTTGGCCGTTACCGAACCCTGCGGCTCAGGCTCTCTCGCGAACTGGGTCAGCGGAGAGTTTGGGCGCAGGATTTGGCGGGCGACAAAGCGACGGACGTGACGGCGGAGGTTCAGAAGCAAGGCGCCTCGATTATCCTCGAGGGAGATCTGATCAACCGGATGGGTCTTGCCGCCGCCAGCCCAGGTGATGTGTCGAATCCCGGGTTGGTTCTGAAGGTCGCTTAGCTGCTGTTGAAGGAGTGCTTCCCGATGGTGGAAGGGGTGCGGATCTCACAAAGTGCATTTCACGGGCTGATGGTCGCGTCGTGCTGACCGCTAACCGGAAGGCCTCGGACATCAAATCCAAGGGCGCGAACACGAGTTCTTGCCCGGTCGGGCCGGACTGCGAAATGCCGAGGAGTCAATACTCCGAGGGCGGTCAAAACATCTGCTGCCTCCCCGGCAGAGCCATGGGAGCTCCTACCGGAATCGAGAGGGAGGATGAAGGACCAAATCTATGAATGAGAAGAACTCACGCGCCTTCGAGATCGATCGGCGGACATTTCTTCGCGCCGGAAGTGTGCTGGCTGCCACCTGCCTGGTGAAGAATCCCACTATAGCCACAGCTTCTTGCGGACGTTCGAAGTCCGTTGCCTCGGAGCGAATTGTCGAGTTGGAACTGGATTTGGACAGGATCCACAAGTGGGATGATTCGAACGGTGACACCTGGGATCCGTTCTGGGCGGATGATGACCGCCTGTACTCGTTCAATTGTGACGGCCGCGGATTCGGCAAGGAGCAAGAGAATCTTGCCTTCAATCGTTTTGACGGCGAGACGCTTTCCAGCTTGGCCGGGGTTCAAATCAACCCCATGCGGGAGTATGGCCCTGCCAATCAGCACGGAAAAGACAATGCCACGTGGAAGGCGTGCGGCCAGGAGTGCATTGACGGCGTGTTCTACAGTTTTGTCTCGAGGAACATCTATGGGAATGAAAGCGGGGATCCCTCGATGCGCCAGACGGCTTTCAACGCCAGCCTGATCAAGTCAGCGGACCGGGGGCTGACCTGGCAGAGGAAGGCCGATGAGAATTATGCGCGCCCTATGTGGCCGGGCCCGAAGTTCGGCGCTCCCTTTTTTGTGCATTGCGGCAAGAATGGTGGAAACGTTGAACGGGATGGCGCCCTCGAGTACATCTACGCAGCGTCGACCAATGGATTTTGGAACGACGGAGATTCGCTCATCCTTGGAAGGGTCAGGCGGAAAGCCCTGCCCCGGCTGGATGCGTCCGATTGGGAGTACTTCACGGGGGGAGAAGGTGTGAGTCCCGGAAGTTGGTCGAAGCACATTGATTCGGCGGCGCCAATTCTGGAACAGCCCGCCAAATGCGGCCAGACGCCAATCTGCTATGTGCCCGCTTTGGGAGTGTATCTCTTGATCTCCTGGTATAACCCGGCATTTCTCGCCAAGTGGTTTGAACCAACCGAAATGTGCTACGACTTTTATCAGGCGGAACATCCTTGGGGTCCATGGTCACTGATTCGGTCCACCAGTGACACTTTCCTGGCTCCCGGAAGCCACATGTATGGACCCTCCTTGTGTGCCAAATTCCAGGAGTCAAACGGCTCCGAAATCCGGATAACGCTGTTTACATCCGGCTGCCAATTCGAAGATAAACCCTCGGGCATTTATAAGGCCTGGACAATTCCGCTGGTGTTGCGGACTGAGCCGCTCCCTCCATTTGATGTGCGCCCAGCGTGGAGTGCTGAAATTCAGTTTTCCGGTGAATGGGCGAGGATGGCAAGCCCCCCGAATGCCCACGCTGAGGTCCGTGAGAGCAGGAAGAAGGGGGATTCCCTGACCACATCCTTCTTGGGCACCGGGATCGAATATGTCGCCCAAAAGGCGGAGGGCAATGGCGAAGTGGATCTCTATCTCGACGGTAAGTTGGAACGGCGGATCCCGCTTGGACTTAAGAACTTCCCAACTCTTTCCGAGGTAGCTGTCTTTAAAGTGCATGGCCTGCCGCGAAGCCAACATGCGCTGAGAATCGTGAACGCGGGAGTCCACCCTGTTACGATCCAATATTTTAAGATTTTCAGCTAACCGAAGGCCTGGATTTATGACTTGGCTTGATTAGCGGCCCTCAAATGGACGGCGAGTTGCCGGCCTAAAGGAAGATCGTCGTGAAAGACATTAGATCGAGCCGCCGCGACTTTCTGAAGATCGCGGGCATGACGGTCGCGGGGACTGAATGGGTCAGACCGGCTGGGACCGGCTCCGTTGCTTCCACAGAAGATCAAATAAACGGTCCGGGAGTAACCCCCGCGGACTTTCGCTCTCTGGCATCAATCTTCGAGACTCCCCGCAGCAAGTATTTTGGAGTTAAAGTCGGTGAGCAGTATGAGTCATTTGGAAACGGGCAATCGGGCCGGCGGCTCAAACTGCTTCCGCGAGATGCCAAGACCCTTTACCTGGCGGACGGTCTGAGTGGCGAGGAGGAACCCCACAGTTTTCAACTCACCTTCGAGATTACCAACAATCGCATACTCTGTTCCGCAACCCAAAGTGGCCTGCTTAAAAATCCCTGTATCTTTTCGCGCCTGGTTCCCAGCCGCCGCCGCGGCAAAGAACTGATCGCCGAGGAATTGGTGGGAGGTAGCGCCTGGAGTTTCGGCTTACTTCCCAAAGCCGGCCAGCCCGTTCGTCTGCCGATGACCCATGGTGCACAGGTGGAGTTGCTCGGGGCCGTGTTTCCTCTGTTCACGTACACGGTTGGCGCCCTCACCGTTCGGCTCGTGGCGTTTGCTCCCGAGTATTCTGAGACGGGGAGGGAATCTCCCCGGGCTATTCTCACGTTCGTAAAACTGCACAATAAAGACAAAGAGGAATGGCAGGGGAGTCTGCTGGCCCCGGGTTTACGAGATGTGGCGGAGGCCCACATGACCGCCGTTTCCACACCGGTTGAGAGCCCCCACCCCCGGTTTACCGAAAACCCGGTCCCGATCGCAGCGGGTTACGAAGCCGTGATGTGCCTCGGTTCGACGCGTTGGATTCCACGATGCCCGGAAGTTGATGCCTCAGTCCAGCCGGAAGGACGCGCCACATTCAGTTTTGCACTCCTGCTCGGTACAAGCGTGGAAACTCTGCGCAACACCCGCCAAAAACTGCTGGAGCGCAGTGCGCTCAGTTGGTTTAATGAAACCTGGACGGCGCAGGACAAACGCTACGGACACCTTTATATTCCCGCCGAGCCATACTTTTCCGAGAGCTACGTTCGGCTCGCCGAGGCCAACCGGTCGGCGATTCTCTACTCAGGCCAGGGGCGCCTGTTCACCGGGGGACCTTCCGGCTGCGTGGACTACGGCATGATGCTGTGTGAGCCGGGATTCCTGGCGGATAACCTGCGTGCACTGGGTGCGGACAAGCCCGCTGGAGCACGGCGACCTACCCGCGAGGAGTTAAGCTATTCGTTGGTCAACTCTCTGGGCGTTTTGCCGTCGGCCAGCCTCTATTACCGTGCTACCGATGACCGGGGACTGTTCACCGGGACGCCGGGAATTCTTGAATTCGCACGTGAACGTCTGGCTGATATCCTTGCCCTGCGCCAAGGCGAGCCGTATTTGTTTCCCTCCAAGATGCTTTGGGACGGTCCGACGCTCGGCGATTTCCACACCGGGTCGAACATCATGGCTTGGCTGGCGTTCCAGGGAATGGGCCGCATTGCGCGGGAAGTTTATGGGGAGGCACGACTGGCCACACAATGGGAAGAGGTGGCGGGCAAGATCAAACGCGATATCTATCGTTACTGTGTTGGCAAATGCGACTTGGGCCCGAGTTTCTTCGAGGGGGGGAATGCCGATGGCACATTTGCACCCGGCCACAACGGTGAAGAGGCCTTCACCACCCTGGCGCCTTTCTTCGATTTCTGCGAAGAGGACGATCCCGCATTGATTAACCATGCCAGGTTAGCATTCACGGAAGACAACCCGCTCTACGAACCCGCGGTGGATGGCATCTGGTGGGGTGAGCGCGGGGCTTGGAGCAGCGGGGTAACCACGCCGGGACAAATGGCCATGCTGGCGGGGATCAACGACGAAACTGAGCTACAGCAACGCCTTGATCAGCTCCGCACGCTGATTGACCTTGATGGATCGATCTGGTGGTGGCCCTACCTCTATCCCTGCAATGACCGGCGGAATATCCGCCGGCGCGACTGGCCCACCGATACGAGTAAGAGCGGATTCACTATGGCGATTGCCTCTTGCTTATTCGTAAACAACGTCCTCGGCCTCAGTGTGGACGTCCCCGCCCGGAGGGTCTCGCTCCGTCCCTTCTGTCCTTGGGGTCAATTTAACTGGGATGGGGCTCGGCTCGGGAATTCGCGATTTGATGTTGCCTACAAACTGGAGGAGAAGCGGATCATAGGCCGGATTACGAACCGTAATGACCAACCCTATGAGGCGGCGATCGAACTAACCTTGCGATCTGGCGCTTCACCGGGGGCAGTGCTTTTGAACGACACGCCCGCGCAGGATGCGAAATTGACCACTCGCTACGGCCGCGCCGCGGTGCGGGTGGCAGCTCCTGTGGCTCCGGACACATCCAGGGAACTGATCGTCGCAACGGCGTAGTACCGCCCGACCTGATGTGGGCTCCTGATGCCAATCGGGCCAGCGCACAACGGATTGCCACAACGCCTGAAAGGGCACCCAGTTTGGATGCTACCTTCCGCGCGGGATTCTGGCGCGGGTCCAAGCCGCCACGCATCTCAGCCACGAGGAATGGTACAGCATGGGAGTGGTTTTACACTCACACGCCGCACCGAATTATTCAGAGTATTTTCCCGGGGAGACTTCCGCCGTGAAGTTACTGGGAAGCCGTGGACCCCTTGGGTCCCGCGGATGAATCCGCTGAGGCTTTGGGGTTCCCGACCTTCTCCGTAGCGTCCACAGCGAAAATTTTGAAGGCGGAGTACGCGTGCTTATTCAAGAGAAGTTTGCCATTCCAATCGAGGGTCACTGTGACTTCCTCGGGCAGCCAATAGCTGTCTTTCAGGCGGCTAAAGCGAACCTCATTGAAGACCACGTCGGAGGCCGCCCTTTTCAGCCCAAGTTCGGGCAGGGGCGCCAAGAGGTCGGTATGCATTCGAACTATCTCGTAATTGGTTGTGTCGATCCAAGCCAACCCTTGTAAAAGCGTGGTGACGGAGTCTCCCCCGTTTTGGAAACTCCCGACGAGCCGGGCTTTGCCGGGAAGCTGGGCAAAGGCTACCACATGTGTCGGTCGGCCATTGACATTCTGCCGCCCGAGATAACGAAACGTACTTTCGGAGCGATACGCCGGATGAAAGATGAGTGGGCTGGAGGTAAATCCCCGGGTCAGCATGAACCCATCGCCCAGCCCTTTTGGGATCACCTCATATCCTGAAGAATCAGCGCGATACTCAACGAAGTCGGGCATCTCGGCATCGTTCGGCGCCAGGCATAGGTACCGGAATCTCTGATCCTGAGCGCCGCGGACTGCCCCCTTGCGGCTCAGTTTTTCTTGATGGATGGCTTCGTCCGCAGTCGTGTTGGGAAAGCTCTTTACCATCTCCAGAATCTTCGTGCCCACTCCGTCAAGTATGAAGCTTAATTGCTCCTGCCCCTTAGCCAACTCAATTCCGTGGATCATGTCGTCAGGAGGGTGTTGAACAAAGTCGAGGTGTTCCTGGGTCTTTTGCAGCTTGTTCTTGGCGAAGCTGCTCTCCATCTTTTCCCGACTCTGAAGCTCAGCCCACACCTGGCGAACGCGAAGGGGCATTTCCTTCACATCGCGTCCCCCCAGGTAGCGGTTCATTTCGGCCGAAGCCTCATCGGAGCGGCCAACGCCAAGCCAGGACTCGGCATAGAGAAGCCGCGCCTCAGATCCTGAGCCAGCGGCCAGGGCCCTTTTCAGGGCGCTGTTTGCAGCTTCGAATTGTCGCGTCAATTGCAAGGTGCGGCCAAGTTCTTGAAGAGCAAGCGCGTCCTCGGACCGGAATTTGAGTGCTTCCACGAAAAAGGGTTGCGCTTTTTCCGGCTCGCGCTGCCAATTCAACCAGGTTCCATAAGCCACCATCGGCTCTGAGAGGCCCATTTGCCGATTCTGCAGCGTCGCGTTTACACTTTCCGCCAGAGTGTTTTTGGCATCGTCCCAGTCGTCCCAGGCTATCTCCGCAAGCCCCAGCATGGTCCGGCAACTAATACAGGAGGGATTACCCTCCACGACCTCGACGAGCAGCGGGATGGCTCGCTCGGGATTGTTCCGCTCGAGAAAGTCCGATACTCCCCGCGAATAATCTCTGGCACTTTTCGCGGCGAGCCCCTCTGCCGGCCCGAGTTGTTTCAGCCTGGGCGCCAAGCCGGCAATCAAATCTGTTGATGAAAGCTGCGTGGGGTCTTCCTCCAGCCCGCGCAACGTCAAGGGAATTCGCCAGGTTTGGCCTGACACCTTGTAATCTGCATACGCGTGGGCTGTTTGAAACCCCTTCTTTTTCACCGTCTGGACCACCTTCAACTCATTGGTTGTTCTGACATTCAAATCGTACTCAGTGCTGAACTCACCCCGGGCATCGGTGAAGACGACGCGGGAACTCGCGCCCAGAGGTGCCACCATCACTGCGGCCCCCCGCACGGGATTTCCTTCAATGGTTTTGACCTTCCCTACTACAAGCCAGTTAGTATGCTGCAGATCATAGACATGATTGCCGGCGGTAGCGCCAGCCCCTGGCAATAGCTGCGCCATCATGGACATCGGGAAGAGTCCAATTGACAGGGGTAGGAAAATCCCTCGGAAGCAAGCGCTTAATGAACCATACGCTGGAGGATACATACACTAGCTCCCTTAGATTGTCGCACATATCTGATGGGTTTGCGAATTCTTGCCCTTGCATCCTTGCCCTTGCAGTGGGGAACATCGACTTCGAGCGACTTACTGTTAAGATCCAGCGCAGCTTTGTCCAAGGCGAAGTCCGCTCGCGCAAAACGGAACCCTCCGAGAGTTTCCTACCTCTTGACCCAACCTGGCCGATATGCATCTCCAGCACAGCGCCTTTTTCGCGCCCATGTCATCGTATGTTCGACTACTTGGAGGAGTATTCGCGCAAGTTCGACCGGATCATTGTTCTGCCGGCAAGTTTCAATGTCTCCTGCGAACGGGTCTGAGGCTTCCTAGCCGCTCTTCCAGGAACATTACCGTTTTTGTCAGGAGCGATAAAGCTACAATCAGGTCCAGACTGTCGTTCCGAACGCCCGGGGCGTCCATTTGGATCACGATTTAGCCTTTCATTTGGATTTTTCAGATTGCAGGAGAAAAGGGCGAGGTCGACTCCTGGCGTTCAGGACAGACGCGGAAAGCCCGAGCAACACGGAGATCGTTGGCAACAATATCGTTTCCAAGGGGGACGCGAGCATGGGAGAAAGTATGGTGCGCGACGTATCGCGGTAGGAGGAGGTTCATACTAACCCCGCTCACGTTGCGATCGCCGTCGGCATGATGGAGAATGAGCATCCTTCCACCCACCCTAGGCAGAAGGGCATCTATGAGTATTCACTGGCTTGCATGCCGCATGTTCCCTGGATCAAGAGCCCGAAGCCTCTGTTGAGAGAGTTGAGGAATGCCTGAGAATGCTCCTCCGAAAAAACGTTGGGACGCTCCGTTTGCCGACAACTCGGTGGAGAAGCCCCAAGCCTTGAGTCAAAAGCTGGAAACGTCGGGCAACAGATCTTCTTCGATCAGTAGTTTTTCCAATTCGTCTCCGAGTACTGCGAGGCAACTCGCCCCCGAGATCTTGATCACCCTCCACTTCCGCCTTGAGTTCCAGCGCCTCGTCCAGCTCAAGCGGTAGCTCCTATATCCCTGGCTCCTCAATGATCTGACATCCTCCATTGCCACCTCGATGATCTCGGAGAAGAACCAAGGAAAGACATGGGCTGGGTTAGGTGTACTATCCCGATACGGTGCCCTGATTGGTTCATTGACTGTAGTCAACGGACCGGCGAAGAAACGGCAATATATAAATTGCAACCCTCTTGAAAACAGCTATCTAAATTTTCGGAACTTTCAGCTTTTTGGACCACCTGCCTGATAGTTGTGCGCTCAGGGTAAGAGGAATAGAATTCCGGGCCGGAGGGAAAAATGAGCAGCCAAACTGGACGTAATGACCCTTGCGGGTGCGGCTCGGGGAAGAAGCACAAATTGTTGTGGAGCGCCGAAGGGCATAGTTGCGGACATGCAAGTGAAGGATGTGAAATATTTCGAATGGACGCCCGGATTGGCGCAGGCGCTAGCAGCGTCTCTGGACAGGTCCTATCTTGAGTATTTTACTGCCGCTGGTTCAGGTAGGAGCACAGAGGAAGCTGAGAGGGGGATTGCAGCCATATCGGAGGAAAAGCGTTACCTCACAAGGGTACTTGACTCACTGGAAACTGCATTTGCGGACTTCGATAGCGCGACTGCGAAACTGGACCTGCCCCATATGCAGAACCGCAAACCTGAAGCCATCAAACGTTTCCTTGAGTTCCGCCTACGGCAATTTAAACTGCTCCTTGATGCGGTTGAGGATTACG
>Ga0326728_10006333_pt1 | contig 31974 bp, 28 predicted proteins | sample MB3enrmetagenome_FD_207602 | JGI IMG/M metagenome (GOLD analysis project Ga0326728, IMG submission 207602) | Lab enriched peat soil microbial communities from McLean, Ithaca, NY, United States - MB31MN | ecosystem: Environmental > Terrestrial > Soil > Wetlands > Peat | place: USA: New York... | reverse complement strand
ATTTTACTAGCCAAAGACATTTGAAATTTTCGGAGGGAATCAGCCGCCGGCCAATTCGACAAGAGAACCAGAAAAGACTCCCCTCAGCGGTTCAGAAAATTTCAAATATCTTTGGCTAGGATTAGGAAAAAAACCGGATGGAAAATAATTTGAAAAAAGCCGTTGACAAATGCCGCCATCTGTCATACTGTCCTATGACAGTTCAATTTTTTTATGCTGTTGCGGATAGATTTTAAATCGGGCAAGGCGGTTTACCTGCAACTGGTCGATCAGATTCGTTATGCGGCGGCCTGCGGGGCGCTGCGCCCGGGGGAGCCGCTGCCTTCGATCCGGCCGCTGGCCGAACAATTGCGTTTGAACCGCAATACCGTGGCCAAGGCTTACACCGAATTGGAAAGCCAGGGGGTGATCGAAACCATCGCGGGCAAGGGCTGCTTTTTGAAGGACCATCATTCGCCCTTCACCAAACAGGCGCGGCACAAATTGCTGGTCGAGAAAATCGACGAAGCCTGGGTGACGGCGCATCAGTTGCAGGTGGATGCGAAGACTTTTCTCGAATTGGCGCGAGAGAGACTGGCGTTTTTCGAACGCGAAGCCGCCAGGGAACAGGGAGACACCAGACACCAGGGAGGACAATCATCATGAATACCGGTTCGGCAGTCATCGAAGTCAAAAATCTTAAACGCCGCTTCGGCAAACTCGACGCGGTCAACGGACTCAACCTGAGTGTGCGGCCCGGCCGCTGTTTCGGCTTTTTCGGACGCAACGGCGCCGGGAAAACGACCACCATCAAATGTTTGCTCAATCTGCTGCGGCCCACTTCGGGCAGCGTCAGCGTGTTTGGCCTGGACCCGCGACGCGATGAAGTGGCCGTCAAATCGCGTCTCGCTTATGTGCCCGATGTGGTGGCGTTTTATCCCTGGATGACCGTGCGCGAGACGCTTTATTACCTGGCCTCGTTCCGGCGGCATTGGAACACGGAGATCGAAGCCGATCTGATCCAACGTTTCGAGTTGGACCCGGCGCAGAAGACCAGCCATTTGTCAAAGGGCCAGAAAACACAACTGGCCTTGATCGGGGCGATTTGTCCCGAAGCGGAACTGCTTGTGTTGGATGAGCCGACCTCGGGCCTGGACCCGATTGTCCGGCGCGAATTCATCGAAACGGTCATCGGCGCGTATCAATCCGGCGACCCGGAGCGCCGCACCGTTTTCGTTTCGACGCATCTGATCGCCGAATTCGAGGGGTTGATTGACGAATTCACCATCATCGAGCAAGGCCGCGAACTGTTCTCGATGGAGGCGGACAGCGCGCGCGACCGGTTCCGAAAAATCCGGGCGCGTTTTGCGGGGCCGCCGCCCACCGTGAATTTGCCCGGGGCGCTGGACGTGCGCCGGTCCGGCCGCGAACTGGAGTTGCTGGGCAACGGCAACTGCGAGCAATTGATGGAAATTCTGCGCGCGCAGCATCCGGAAGAACTCCACTGCGAATCGTTGTCGCTGGAGGAAATTTTTATCGCGTCCAAAATGCTGGCGGAGGCCGCGCCATGACACCCCTCGTCCGCAAAGAGATCCGCCTGCTGCTGCCGGCGTGGATTGCGGCGTTGGCGGTGATGACCATGCCGGTTTGGCCGTGGCAGGACTTCGAGTTCGTGTCGCCGGGCTTTTTTGGCGCGGCAATATTGGCCCTGGCCCTGGCGCCATTTGGACAGGAAATGAGCTACGGCACGTTTGGCCTCCTGCTTGTCCAACCTGAAGAACGACGGCGTATTTGGAATATCAAGACCGGACTTCTTGCCGTTGCGCTGGTGTCAGCGTGGACATTGTTCGCTTTATGTCTCTGGAGTTCGCGGGGTCTGGCGGGTCACGCTGATTGGGCCGCATGGCTCACAATGAGTGCATTGATGACGCTCCTGGCTTTTTCCGGCGGGCTGTGGAGCACTTTATTATTGCGTGACATCGTGGCCTCTTTCGTTTGCGCTTTCTCGGTTCCAACAATAATTTGCGCCGTGATACTCGCCACTGTGGGTCATTGGGTTGACCCTCACTACGAAAGCAACCGGTTCCTTACCATCCTTTGTTGCGTGCTGGCAGGATATGTGGCGGCGGGTTTTTGGTGGGCGCGGCGGCTTTTTCTTGGCGCGCAGGATGTGGTGTGGACCGGCGGGCAAATTTCTTTGACGGCGGTGCGCGGCATGTCATTGCGGTGGCTGGCCTTCGAATTCAAAGGCAGACAGAATCGGTGGACAGCCCTGGTAAAAAAGGAATTGCAACTACAGGAAGCCACGATGGCCCTGATTCCGTTGCTGGCGCTATTGTATTTGGCTGCATTGGCCATACACCATTTTGCTCCGATGTGGATTGACCAAGAATTTATTTCAGGAGCCGTCCCCAGCCTTTGGCTGGCGGCGGTGCCGTTGGTGATCGGATGCGTGGCGGTGGCGGAGGAGCGCCGCTTCAACACTTTGGACAGCCTTCTTTGCCTGCCGATCAGCAAGCGCGCTTCATTTACGGTGAAACTGGCAGTCGCCCTGGCCTTGGGAATCGTGTTGGGCGGAGTCATTCCCTGGGTTCTTTTAGGCATGGGCGGCGTGCGGCCCAACGATTTCGATTTGCAAAAAGCCGTGGAGGTTGCCGCAGTGATCACCGGAGTTGCGTTCTACGCCTCAACGATGAGCCGCGGCCTGTTGCAAGCCGTTCCCACAGCCTTGTGCATTGCGGTGCTAATGGGGATGGCAGTCACTCTTTATATGAGATTCTGCTTTGCCGTCGGCGGCGACTTTGTGTTTACGCTCGCTGTGTTTTTGCTCGCATGGCCGGCCATGACCCTCACCTTTGTCTGGCTGGCTTTTCAGAATTATAAACGATTGCAAATCGGCTGGCGGGTCTGGGTCGGAAATTTGACCCGGGCCGGCGCGGTTTTCAGTTGCGTGACGCTGGTGGCTAGCGCGATTTTCGACCGCCCCTGGGAATTGTTCCAGTCGCTGGAGCCGCGCCATGGCCCGGCCCGGCTAAACGGCACAGGAAGAGCCGGGATTGGGATCTGGGAGTCGAACCTGTGCGTCTTGCTGCCCGATGGCAGACTTTGGATTGGAGAAAAAGATCGCTCATTGAAAAGCATTTCCGGCGGGTTTGTCCGTGGCTCAAACTGGGTGGAAATGGCGGCGGGCTTCGAGGGCGCGGTCGCCATTCAGTCTGACGGGACGCTCTGGAGACTTCGCACCGCCTCAGACATACGCCAAATCGGCTCTGACTCGGACTGGAAGAAGATCGCCGGGAACCTTCATTTTTTCCAGGCGCTCAAACAAGATGGGACGCTCTGGATCGCCTCTTATATTGACAATTTTATTGCCGATCCTGTTCGGGTCGGAGACGACTCCGATTGGGTGGATGTCTTTGCGCTGTTTGAAGAACGCGCGATGTTCGTCAAGCGCGATGGGAGCAAATGGGGATGGAAAACTTATCCGATCGGCGCCCACGGACACAGGTTATTGAACGCCAGGCTCGAACGGATTCGTTGGAACATGGAGGGAACTAATTGGTCGTCAATGGCCGGTTGGTATCCGATATTGGGCATTCGTACCGATGGCAGCCTATGGGCCTCCGGCGACCTTCCCTCAAAAATTTTTGGCGAAAAAGTCCGTCCGGGCTGGTATCCGAAAGCGGTGCGTGTTGGAACCAAATCGGATTGGGTAACGATAAACGGACACTGGCATTGGGTCGCGCTTAAAGCGGATGGCACGCTCTGGACGATGGAAGAATGGAGCGCATCCGGCCAAACCAAGCGCCCGAGCCAATACGCCGACTGGCTGGCCGCAACGCAGTGTGGTCGGCTCACTTGGGCATTGGCGAAAGATGGCACGCTCTCGTGCTGGAATGAATTTGACTGGGAGGCGTATTCGACGGGCATGGGGAAAATTATTCTTGGTCCCACCCGCCGGCCGATCTTTTCGGGCAACATCCTGGATGAAAAACAATGAACCGCGCCTTCCTTAAGACGGTGGGGTGAGACTCCGTCGAACCCTGACTGGATCGAGATGGGGTTCGACGGAGTCTCACCCTACCAACCCAGGCGCTCAGAGTTTTCCGAGCAGGGCCTTGAGCCGTTTCCAGGCCTGGTCATGGGCCTTCCGGTTCGCCTCTTGCGCATCGGGCTCTTCGCCCGCGCGCATGAAACCGTGGCCGGCGCCTGCGTACGTCACCGGTTTGTAAGTCTTGCCCGCGGCCTTCATGAGCTTCTCCGTGGCCGGAATGGTGGCGCTGATGCGCGCGTCGTTGCCGCCGTAAAAGCCATAAATCGGGCTTATGATGTTCGGCATTTCTTTCGCGTCAGGAGGCGGTCCGTAAAAAACAAAGGCGGCTTTCAAATCAGGCCGATTGCAGGCGAAACGAAAGGTTTGGCCTCCACCCCAGCAAAAGCCCGCCACCGCCAGTTTGCCGCTGGCCGCCGGCAGCGTCTTGACATAATCGGCCACGGCATTGAGGTCGGCGGTGATTTGGGCCGGGGGCAATTTGAAAATGGCGGCTCGAACATCATCAACGCTGGCAAAGTCGCTGCTGCCGCCGCCTTTGGGGCCGGCGCCCGAGAGCAAGTCCGGCGCGATGGCAATGCAGCCCGCCGCGGCCACTTCGTCGGCCGCGCTGCGCGCCCAATCCGTCAGGCCGAAAATCTCGTGGATGACGATGACCGCCGCGGCCGGGTTTTTGACTTCGGGATAGACGATGAAACAATGCACCGTGCGGGAGCCGTTTTTGACATCAACCCACTCGCCATGGCGCGGGGATTTTACCAGCCGGGCTTTGGCCCAATCCTGGGCGGAAACGGCCAGTCCGGCGCACACAAAAGCTGTCAGTAAAAGAAGTTTCATTTTCATGGCCACAGGATTGCCGGAGGGGGATGAAGGTCAATCCTGAAAAGGCTTCCGCCTTCGCCGCCGCGGCTGCGGCGCGACTGGAGAAAGTGGGAAAAATGTTAAAAATTTAACACTTTTCTGTTGACGCCGGGCGTGGAGGTGCTAATAATTTAACACATTATGAGTTTGGAACATCAATTGAGCCGCCGCGAGCGGCAGATCATGGACGTCTTGCACGCGAGGGAATCCGCGACCGCCAGCGAGGTGCGCGCCGCCCTGCCCGACGCCCCAAGCAATTCCGCCGTCCGCACTTTGCTGCGGATTTTGGAGGAGAAAGGGCACATCAAACATCATCAGGAGGGCGCGCGCTTTGTTTATGCGCCGCGGGTGTCGCGGGAAACCGCCAGCCAATCCGCGTTGCAACGGGTCGTCTCCACTTTTTTTCAGGGGTCGGCCAGCCAGGCGATGGCGGCCCTGCTCGAAAATGCCGACACCCGCATTTCCGGCGATGAATTGAAGAAGCTCCAAAAAATGATCAACCAGGCCAGGAAGGAGGGCCGTTAATATGTCATCACTGAGCCAAACCGTTTTTGATGGCCTGCGGCATTACAATGCCGCGGCCTTGATTCTTGACACCGCGCTGCAGAGTTTCGCCGTCCTTGCCGCGGCCGGCGGAGTGTGTCTGTGCTTGCGGCGCGCCTCGGCGGCGACGCGGCATTTGATCTGGTTTCTCAGCGTGGCCTGTCTGCCATTGCTGCCGTTGCTGGCATCGCTGCCGTCCGCGTGGCAAAAGCCGTTGTGGTCGGTGTCCGCCGGTTCCGGCGCCGGCAATCAGTTCTCCGTGGCGCTGGAATTTGCCCCGGTCGCTCCGGCCACAACCTCCGTCAACCGGGCGCCGCTTCCAAACGCAACCGTCCGCGCCACCCATCCTGTTACCGCGCCGTCCGCGAGCCATGGAAAACTTGCCGTCCAATTCAGCGCCAACTGGGTCGTGCTCGCTTTTTTTGCATGGCTGGGCGGGAGCCTGCTGGCTCTTGGCTCCATGGTGGCGGCGCAATGGCGTGTCCGGCGAATTGCGCGGCGCTCCCAAGTGCTGCGCGAGGCCGGTTGGACGGAGTTGCTGCGCGAACTGCGCGGGCAGTTGCGCATTCGCCGTCCGGTCACTTTGTTGCAATGCGCGGAGAACGTCATGCCGGGGACTTGGGGAACGCGGCGGCCAGCGGTTTTGTTGCCGATGGAAGCCGGGCAATGGCCGCCGAAGCGCCGGCGCGTGGTCTTGCAGCACGAACTGGCCCATGTGCGGCGACGGGATTGCTGGACACAGAGGATCACCGGCATCGTCTGCGCGTTTTACTGGTTCAACCCGCTGGTCTGGCTCGCGGCCCGCAGAATGTGTGTCGAGCGGGAGCGCGCTTGCGACGACATGGTGCTGAACATCGGCTGCAAGGCGTCGGATTATGCGGGGCATCTGGTGGATATTGCGAGGAGCTTTCGCCCGCTGCCCCAAACAGCCGCCATTGCCATGGCGCGGGCCTGTCCCTTGGAAGGGCGGGTGGCGGCCATTGTGGATGCGTCCCGCGCCCGGGGCATGAGTCCCATGACGGGGGTCGCTGTGGCGGGCCTGTTGGGTGGAATGATCCTGGCGGTCGGCGGATGCATCTCCCACACCGCATCGCTGCGCGACCAGCAGATCGCCCGGCTGGAAGAATTTTCCCGAGCCAAGGAGGCGCAGGCGGAAGAGCTGGCGGCCAAGGCGGGAGAAAAAATTTCGCCTGAGTTTCGGCGTTTCTTTGATGCCGCGCTCAAAGGTGACTGGCCAACGGTGGTCAAGATGTCGGACAGCTTTAAGAAACGTCACCCCCAATATGAAAACAAGCATCCCGATCCGAGCCTTCGCACCAGCTATTGGCAGCCGGTTCTGGAGATTTGGCTCGCCTACGATATCGTGGCCAAGTGCGAGCCTGAATACACGCAGATGGCGGTGGATGACACGATTGATTCCATTCCCGCCGGGAGCATTTATTTTGGCGGCACCGATCCGGGGCGGGGACTGCCCACGGCGTTTTGCAAATCGCACGCGCAGGCCGATCCGTTCTTCACGCTCACCCAGAATGCCCTGGCCGATGCAACGTATCTCGACTATCTGCGCGGCATGTACGGCGGGAGAATCTACACTCCCACCACGGAGGACGCGCAGAAGTGCTTTGCCGATTACCTCCAAGACGCAGAGCGCCGGCTGAACGAAAACAAGCTTAAACCCGATGAACACGTTCGCATTAACACTAACGAAAATAACCGGATAGAGTTGTCGGGGCAGGGTGCCGTTATGGGCATCAACGGCTTGCTGGTCAAGATCATTTTCGACAAAAATCCCGACCGCGAATTCTACATCGAGGAAAGTTTTCCGCTGGATTGGATGTATTCGTATCTGGAACCGCATGGCCCGATTATGAAAATCAACCGGCAGCCGCTGCCCGAAATGCCGGAGGACATTGTGCAAAAAGACCGCGAGTACTGGAGTAACCGCGTCGCGGGCATGATTGGCGGTTGGCTGACCGAAGACACGCCCGCGCAAACGGTTGCGGAGTTCGTGGACCGGGTCTATGCGCGCGGCGACCTGGGCGGATTCAACGGCGACCGCAAGTTCATCCAGAACGATTATGCCAAACGAGTATTTGGCAAGCTGCGCACTTCCATTGCCGGCGTTTATGCCTGGCGCGCCAGCAATTCCAAGTCTGCCGGCGATCAAAAGCGGATGTTGAAGGAGGCGGACTTTGCGTATCGTCAAGCGTGGGCGCTCTGTCCGTATTCGCCCGAAGCGGTGCTCCGGTATGTTGAACTTTTGACGAGCCGGCAGCGGAAATCCGATGCCCTCCTCATCGCCGAGACCGCCGTCCGCGTCATGCCCCCGGACGAAACAGCCTCCGAAAAAGCCAAACTGGTCGATCTAATCAAGACATTGAAGGCCCGGCAGCCGGTCCAGTGATTGCCTCGCCTGGCAAAACAGTTCACACCGGGTTTTTTACAAAACCCGCTGATTATGCTATAACGATGGTGTGTCAGCGACCGCGCCGCAACCGAAATCCGTCCGATTGTTTGTCAAACCAAGGTGCGGGTGGTGTCGCCAGGCTGCCCAATGGCTCGAGGCCCGGGGCATTCAGTTTGAAAGGCTCGACGTGATCGCTGATCCGGCCGCGGACCGGGAGATGCGGAAGTTGTCCGGGCAGGGATTGACGCCGGTCATCGATGTGGACGGCCAGATTTTGGCTGACTTCGATGCGGAGCAACTGGCAGAATTCTGGAAGCGATTTGAATGAACACGGTTGAACTGATTGCCAAGCCCCGCCCGCGCCTGCCGGAATGGCTGCGCCTCCCGTTGCCCACGGCGCAGAGTTTCGGGCGGACGCGCGCGCTGCTTGATGAGCTCAAATTGCACACCGTCTGCCAGAGCGCGCAATGCCCGAATCATTGGGAATGCTGGAGCCAGGGCACGGCGACGTTCATGATCGCGGGGGACCGCTGCACGCGGGCGTGCGGGTTTTGCGCGGTCAAGACAGCGAAACCGCTGGCGCTGGAACCCGATGAGCCGGCCCGCGTGGCGGAAGCCACCCGCCTCATGAAGCTCAAGCACGTCGTCATCACCGCCGTGGCGCGCGACGATCTGGCCGACGGCGGCGCGGAACATTTCCGGCAAACCGTCGAAGCGGTGCGCGAACTCAACCCGGGCGTTGCCATTGAAGTTTTGGCGCCGGATTTTCTCGACCGCGACGAATCCATTGACCTGGTGCTGGCGGCGCGTCCGCACATTTACAATCACAACCTGGAGACGGTGCGGCGTCTGACCCCCGGGGTGCGGCATCGCGCCACTTACGACCGTTCCCTGAGCGTGCTGGGCAAGGTGAAAAAAAAGCGCGGCGACTCCATTTACACCAAGTCGGGCCTCATGCTCGGCCTGGGCGAAACGGAGGAGGAATTGTTCCAGGCGCTGCAAGACCTGCGCGGGGTGCGGTGCGATATTTTGACGCTGGGCCAGTATCTTCAGCCGACGTTGCGCCATTTGCCCGTGGTGGAATTTATTGCGCCGTCCACTTTTGGGCGCTACAAGGCGGCGGCTGAGGAAATGGGATTCGCGCATGTGGCCAGCGGCCCGCTGGTGCGCAGTTCCTATCACGCCGGCGAATTCATGATGCCGGCACAGTCTTGATTGGTTCAATCAGAAGACAAAAAAAGAGGCAAAAAAATGGGGGCAGAAAAATGTCCGGTTCTTATATTTGTGCCCCCATCTTTTTGCCTTTTCCGGTCCAGGGCGGCATCAAGGGCGCGCCAGGATTTCTCTGCGCTCTCCGCACTCACTGCGTCAAAAAATCCTCGCGCTTTTTCGCGACCATCTCTTTGTCTTCCCGGAATGCTACCACAAGACCTTTATTCCGTATTGGGGGAAGAATTCATCGGGAGAGACCAGTGTCAAACCGTGTGTGTTTGCCTGGGCGGCCAGCAATCGGTCGAACGGGTCCTTGTGAAGCGGCGGCAGATCGGATGTCAAATGCAAAGATTCCAAGTCCAGGGGCCGGTCTCTTATTCCCCATACCGCCATCTGACGCGGAAACCAGAGGCGCGGCCTTTCAGGCAGGGTCAGTTTGCCCGCGAAATGTTTCAAATGGATTTCCCAGATGCTGGCGTGGCTCAACCACAGTTCGTTGCGGCTGTCGTTGATGGCCCGCTTGGCGGCGGCACTGAGATTGTCCGGTGATGCGGTCAGCCAAATGAAGGCACACGTATCCAGCAAAAGCTTCATCCCATTCCCCATTCTGTCATTTCTTCTTCCGTCAATGGCGCGAAGCATCCCGGCTTGACCAGGACGGGGCCTGAGGTGATTTCTCCCACTTTAGGACGCTGCCCGGTGTTTTTGCGAAAAGGCACGAGCATGGCCACCGGCTCCTTGCCGCGGCAAACAACCACTTCCTCGCCGGCTTCGACCTTGGCCACCAGTTGGGAGAGACTGGTCTTGGCCTTGTGTATGGTGATTTCCATCATAACACCATCAGGTTAGTCCATTGGTTAGCTAATGGCAAGCAATTTCTTGTCGCTTGGGACGGAAGGGACAAAAGGGACAAAAGGGACGAATGAGGCGAATGGGGCGGTCACGGAATTGCCGCGCCTACGGTTCTACAAATACGCCGCGCCTGCGGCGCTGGCTTCAGAACTGCCTCAGGAAACGCACGTCATTCTCGTAGAAGAGGCGGATGTCGTTGATGTTGTACCGGATCATGGCGATGCGCTCGATGCCGAAACCGAAGGCCCAGCCGCTCCAGATTTCGGGATCGTATCCCACTTTTTCAAAGACCGCCGGATGCACCATGCCGCAGCCGGCTATCTCAAGCCATTCCTTGCCCATCTTCCGGGTCAGCGCGCTGGAGAAATCAATCTCAAAACTCGGCTCGGTATAGGAAAAATAGTGCGGCCGGAACCGGATTCTGATTTCTTCGCCGAGCAGTTCCTTGAAGACAAATTCAACCGTCCCTTTCAAGTCCCCCACCGTCACTCTGCGGTCCACGTAAAGGCCCTCGATCTGGTGGAAGGTCGGATTGTGCGTCGCATCGGGATTGTCCCGGCGATAGACCCGGCCCGGCACGATGATCCGCACGGGCGGACGCTGTTTTTCCATGACCCGGACTTGCACCGGGGAGGTGTGGGTGCGCAACAGCGCCGTCTCTTCCGCGTCGGCCAGGTTCAGATAAAAAGTGTCCTGCGTGTCGCGGGCGGGGTGATCGGGCGGGATGTTCAGGGCGTCGAAGCAGTGGTATTCATCCTCGACCTCCGGCCCGTCGGCCACCGCGAAACCGAGCTTGCGAAAACTCCGCACAATGTCCTCCGTCACCTGCGTCAGGGGATGCAATTTCCCCAGCGAACGACGCCGGCCCGGCAGGGTGAAATCGGTGGTCTCTTTGGGCAAAGCGGACTTGAGTTCCAGTTCGCCGCGGCGTTCGGAGAGCGCGGTTTCCAATTCGGCCTTGGCCTGGTTGATTTGTTTACCGGCGGCGGGGCGCTCCTCTTTGGGCAAAGCGCCGAGCTGCTTCATCAAGGCGGTGAATTTGCCGTGCGGGCCGAGCCATGTTCCCTTGGCCCGTTCGAGGGCCGCCAAATCGGCCGCGCCCTTCAACTCGGCCAGGGCCGCTAGTTTGAGCGGTTCAATGTCCATAAGTTTGCGCGGGCAAACTTACGCTTTGGCAGCCTTGGCCTGCAACGCATTTTTGGCCGTCTGGACCAATTCGCCAAAGGCGGCGGCGTCCTGCGCGGCCAGGTCGGCCAGCATTTTGCGGTTGAGCGGACAATGGGCGGCTTTGAGGCCCTCCATGAACCGGCTGTAAGTGGTGCCGGCGGCGCGGGCGGCGGCATTGATGCGCACCTGCCAGAGAGCGCGAAAATTCCGCTTTTTGGTTTTGCGATCCCGATAGGCGTATTGCATCCCGTGATCCAGCGCATCGGAGGCATAGCGATAGAGTTTCGAGCGCTTTAACCGAAAGCCCCTGGCGGCTTTGATCGTGCGCCTGCGGCGCTTGCGCGAGGCGGGTGAGTTGGTGACGCGCATAAGAGAATGGCGGGTTGGTCAGTCGGAATAGCGGGTTGGTTAGTGGCTGAAGGGTAAATTCTGCACAATACGATAGGCGTCCGTCGCATCAGCCTGTTTGGACGTGCCCAAATGGCGCCGGCGTTTTGGACTTTTGGTTTGGAGCAAATGGCGTTTGCCCGCGCGCGTGCGCATGACTTTTCCCCGGGCGGTAATCTTGAACCGCTTCGCCACTGATTTTTTTGTTTTAATGCCTTTGGGCCGTCGCATACCTGCGCTTCCTTCTTTAAAGGAGGGGCAGTATAGGACCGGCGCGCGGGGCAAGCAAGCGATTTTTTAAAAAAGATTCTTTGCCGGGGGGAAGAGAGGACACGTCGGACATGTCGGACACGTCGGACATGTCGGACAGGCTTCGCTTCACCCGGCCATCGGCCCGCGCGTGACACCGAGTTGATTGTGCAGTTTCAATTCCCGCCACAATGCCGCCCCGCCCAGCTTTCCGTCGAGCAACGCCCGGTATTTCCCGATCGTGGCCGCCACCTCGTGCGCGGTCTCATTGACGAATTCGATTCGAAAATTGCGCGCGCCCAAATCCATCAATCGCCCCGCGTATTCCGCGCCCGTCTGCGCCCGCCCGTTGAACAAGGTGTTGCGGCAGCCCGCGTCCGCCTTGAGCGGATGCTCCAGCCCGACCCGGTCGCGCAGATTGACTTTATGCTTGTCACAAGGCCGGCCGCAATTGGTGTAATCGGTTCCGTTAGTCAAAAAGGCGCAGAAGACGCAGTGCTCCATGTGAAACATGGGGATATGCTGGTGGAGGGTGATCTCAAACCATTCCGGCGGGGCGGAGAGCAGCAGCGCCTCAAGCTGCGTGATGTTTAAATCATAGGAGGCCGTCAAGCGTTCCAGCCCGAATCGGTTCTTGAAATAGTCGGCCGACAATCCGTTGGCCACATTGAACGAGTAATCCCCCACCCGCCGGCTGTCGGCGAAGAATTGCAGATGATCGTAATTGCGCAGCAGATAACCGTCCGCTTCGCAAGAACGCACTTGGCTGAGAATCCACTCCTCGCCCGCTTTGAAAATGCGCGGCGGAGCGACAAAAATTTCGGACTTCGGCCCCCCCGCTGATTGGCGCGCGCGAAAACAGGCCACGGCGCCGCGATATTTTTTGGGATCCTCGAATTCGCAGTAAATCGTGGGCGATCCTACGGCCATGGCCGCCTCGAGCTGGGCCATGTCCCGCACCAGCACGATCAGATGCGCCCCGGTCGCGGCGCCGCGCGGCTGGGCGGCCCATTTCGCGGGCGGCGCTTCCGGTCCGGTCTGGTTTAAAATCCATCGTTTGGGCTGGGCGCGGAGACGCTCCATCTCGAGGGCCAATTGACGGCGCAAACGGTTCAACTCGCTCATGGGCAGGATGACATCGCCTTGCAGCGCATTGTGCAAGCGGCCCAAGGCAAAGGGCGTTCCGCCCAGCCGGCCCAATTGTCCGCGCAACCGTTCCGTGGTCAGCGGTTGTTTTTGGGCCGCGGCCAGCGGCATCGCCGAATCCAGTTGCACGATATGCCCGAATTCGTCGCGCCCGATCAAAGTCAGCGCCTGCCCGGCCCCGCCCTGCGCCTCCATATCCAGCCGCCGCCGAAAATGCGGCGTCGCGCCCGTGAAACTTTGGCGCAGTTTGCGGTCCAACTCCTGGTCGCTCGTTTTCCAAACTCTGTCGCCTGGATGAACGCGGCTCAAATCCACGTCGCCGCGCCCGAAGGAGATGACTGTTTCGCCGGACTTGTCGGACTTGTCGGACTTGTCGGACTTGGCTGTTGGCGTGACCTCATAGACGCGTCCCCCTTGTTCTTCTTCGTCGGGATGGCCTGAGTCAAATACAATTCCATCGCCCGGCTTCAAGGGCGCTTGCAGCCGCAGGCGCACGCGCCGGGCTTCCACGCGCTGCACCGCGCCCAGATAAACGCCGCGTTTTTTGCCGAAGCGGGCGTGGACCAAGGCCTGATTGTTCGTGCCGCGAAACCATCCGGTGTGCAGTCCCCGCGAAAAGGCCATTTCCAGGTTGTAACGACTGTCGCCGTCCGCGCCCCACGGCGCGTTGGGCCGGGCCATGAGCTTGTCCAGGGCGCGGCGATAGACCCGGGTGACGTTGGCCACGTATTCGGGCGATTTGAGCCGCCCTTCAATTTTCAAGGAAGCAACGCCGGCGCGAACCAATTCCGGCAAAACTTCCAAACCCGCCAAATCCCGCGGGCTTAGAAGATAGCGGCGGTCGCCCAGCGGAACCTGCCGGCCGTCGCAAATCAAATCGTAAGGCATACGGCAGGCCTGGGCGCACTCGCCGCGGTTGGCCGAGCGGCCGCCCAGCGCCTCGCTTGTCAAACATTGGCCCGAATAGGCCACGCACAAGGCCCCATGCACAAAGACCTCCACGGGCAGCACTCCGGTGATTTTGGCCATTTCCTTCAGCGAACATTCGCGCGCCAGCACGACCCGGTTGCAGCCCAGTTCCCTGGCAAAGTCCATCCCGGCCGCGCTCGTGATGGTCATTTGCGTCGAAGCGTGAATGGGGAAATCCGGCGAAAGCCTTCGAATCAGCCGGCATACACCAGCGTCCTGAACCATGGCGGCGTCGGTGCCCGCGGCAATCAACGTCCGCAAATAAGCTTCCGCCTCGGGCATCTCATGGGCGAAAACCAGCGTATTGAACGCCACATAACCCTTGACGCCGCGCCGGTGCAGAAATTCCATCAATTGTGGCAACTCCGCTTCGGTAAAATTATTGGCCCGCATGCGCGCGTTGAAACGCTCCAAGCCGAAGTAAATGGCATCGGCGCCGTTTTCGACCGCCGCTGTGGCGCACTCCCAATCGCCCGCCGGGGCCACCAATTCAGGGCGCGGCAGCGGGGCGGGCAATTCGTCCGCGGCTTTCTCTCTTGTTTGGATGGTGGCGCTGCCGGTCATTTGGAAGATTAATTTAACCTTTGTCCGGCTTGCATACCAATTTTAAAAAAGGACGGAAGGGAGGCAAGGGACCCCTTTTTTGAATTTACGCTTTGCAGATTCCAACTACCCTAGCGGGAACATGAGCAATGCGAAACCGCCGCTGCCTTTGTGGCCCTTTATCGTGGTTGATGCCCTTTTCCTGGGGTTGGCCGCCCTTCTGCTGAAAGTCGGCCACCATCCGCTCTCGTGGCAGGAGGCGGGTTTGTTGGTTCTTTGCGGGGTGTTAGGCTCATGGAGTTTTGTGACTCCATTCCTGCGGCGCAACGCCGATGAGCAGGCCCTCTCCCAGGCTAAACTGCTGGCGGAAGCGACCAGTCAAATTCAAAAATTGGACCAACTGGCCGGCCAGATCAGCGGCGCGACCAATCAATGGCTGGAATTGCAAAGCCACACCACCCAAGCCGCCGCAAGCGCCAAAGAAGTTGCCGAACGAATGGAGGCCGAGGCCAAAGCCTTCACCGAATTCATGCAAAGAGCCAGCGAGACGGAAAAAGCCCATTTGCGCCTCGAAGTGGAAAAGTTGCGGCGGGCCGAAGGGGAGCGGCTGCAAATCATCATTCACATTCTGGACCATGTTTTTGCGTTGTTCCAGGCCGCCCGGCGTTCCGGGCAGCCCGCCCTGGTGGAACAAATCGGCCAATTCCAAAATGCCTGCCGCGAAGCCACCCGCCGGATAGGGCTGGCGCAGACCGCGGGCCAGGAAGGGGAAGCTTACGACCCCCAGTTGCATCAACTGCCGGAAAACACTTCCGCCGTGGAAAATGCCCTGGTGGCCGACACTCTCGCCGCCGGCTATACGTATCAAGGGCAATTGTTGCGGAGGCCCGTGGTAGCTCTGAAAGAAAGGCAGAAGTAAGAAGGAAGAATTAAGAAGTGGGAAAAAAGTTTCATTTTTCTTAATTCTTACTTCTTAATTCATACTTTATTTCCACGCTCCTCCCAGGGCGCGGTACAATTGCACAATGGCCAGCAGTTGGTTCAGTTCCGTTTGGGTCAGCGCGTTTTCGGCGGGGAAAAGCAATTGCTGCTCCTGCAGCAGTTCATAATAATTGGCGTGCCCGGCATTGTAACGCTCGCCGGCCACTCGCACCGCTTCCTCGTAGGCCGTTACGGCGTGCGCTTGTTCGATGCGTTCCCGCGCCAATTGCTGGCGGGCCGCCAGCGCATTGCTCACTTCCTGGAGGGCGTTGAGCACGACCGATTGATATTGCAGCGCCGCTTCCTCCCATGCGGCGCGGGCTTGCTGCAATTCCCCCTTCAAAAGCCCGCCTTGGAAAACCGGCCCGGCCAGATTCGCCGCCACGCTCCACGCCGTGGCCGTGCCCCAGGTGAACTTGGACACTTCCGGGCTGACCTGCCCAAACAACGCCGTCAGACTGAAGTGCGGATAAAAATCAGCCCTGGCTACGCCGATTTGCGCGTTGGCCGAACGGACCAGTTGCTCCGCCTGCCGGATGTCCGGACGCCTTTCCAACAGCGTGGAAGGCAATCCGGGCGGCACATCCGGCGGCAGCACTTCTTCGAGCAATTTCTTGTGGCGCAGGATCGGGCCGGGATTCATCCCGAGTAATATCCTGATCTGGTTTTCCTCCACCACAATCTGCCGCTCCAGTTCAGGGATGGTCGCGGCCGCGGACGCCTCCTCCGCCTCGGCCGCCGCCGTTTCCAGCTTTGAAGAGACGCCGCCGCGCAGCCGCTCGGAAAAAAGCTTTAAGCTCTGCCCGAATGAGTTGGTGGTGTCCCTTGCAATTTGCAATTCACGATCCAGCGCCAGCAGTTGAAAATAATCCGCCGCCACGGTTGTAATCAACGAGAGCATGACGTTGGTGCGCGCTTCCGCCGTGGCCAGGTATTGGGCGCGGGCCGATTCGTTGAGCCGGCGGATGCGGCCCCACAAATCAATCTCCCAGGAAACATTGCCGACGGCCTCATACCACTGGTTTTGCGCGACTTTCGGGGACACGCTGCCTACCTGAACATTTTTGCCGACCCCGGCCGCCCCCTGGTAGGTGATTTGTGGAAAATACCCCGACCGATTCTCCGCCAGAATGGCGCGCGCCTGTTCCACCCGCGCCGCCGCGATTCGGACATCGTAGTTGTTGGTCAGCGCGCCGCGAATGAGCGCCTGCAAAGTTTCGTCCCGGAACAATTCCCACCACGGCATGTCGCCCAGGGAATTGGTCAGGCCCGTGGTGTCGCCCCGGAAATGTTGGGGCGCGTTGACGGGCGGCCGTTTGTATTCCGGGCCGACGGCGCAGCCGGCGAAGAGAAGAAAGAAGGAAGAATTAAGAATTAAGAAGTTAAGAAAAGCATTTCGGTTCGACTGGTTGCTGTTCGTCATGTTTCTTAATTCTTAATTTTCTTCTTTACGGAGCGGGCGGATGCTTTTTGTATCGAATCCCCAATTTCTCCACCACGTAGAAATTGACCGGGATGATAAATATGCCCAGCAAGGTCGAGCCCAGCATTCCGCCGATGACCACCGTGCCCAGCGTCTCGCGCGACATCCCGCCCGAACCGGACGCGAACCACAACGGCAGACATCCAAACACGAAGGCAAACGAGGTCATCAAGATCGGACGCAACCGGATGCGCGCGCCGGTCAGCGCGGCCTCGGTCAGGGACTTGCCTTTTTCGACTTCGGTTTTGGCGTAGGCGACAATGAGAATGGCGTTTTTGGCGGACAACCCGATCAACATGATGAGCCCGATTTGCACATAAACATTGTTTTCAAAATGGCGCGACCATAAGGCCAGAAAAGCGCCCAGCACAGCCACCGGGGTGCTGATCAAAACGCTGAAAGGCAGCGACCAACTCTCGTAGAGCGCGGCCAGGATCAGAAACACAAAAACCAGCGAAAGCCCGAAGATGGCGATGCGCGGCACGCCTTTGGCCGCCTGCTGTTCCTGGAAGGACATGCCGAAATAATCGAAACCCATCCCTGCCGGCATCGTGTTGGCAAACACCTCCTCCAGCGCCCGGGTCGCCTGGTCCGAACTGTAGCCGGGGGCGGCGCCGCCGTTGATTTGCGCGCAGCGGTATTCGTTGTAATGCATCACAAATTCCGGCCCGGTGCGGCGTTCCACCCGCGCCACCGCCGAGAGAGGGACATTCTGGCCCAGGCGGTTGCGCACATAAAACAAGCCAATGTTGTCCAGGCTCGCGCGATATTTGTCGTCCGCTTCCACATAGACCTGCCATTGCCGGCCAAAGCGATTAAAATAATTGACAAAATAACCGCCCATGAAGGTCTGCAGTGTTTTATAGACTTCGCCCAGGTCCAATCCCTGCTTGAGCACCTTGTCGCGGTCCACATTGATAAACACCTCCGGCACGCTGGGGAGGTAGCTGGTGCTCAAGCCGGAAAGCTCGGGCCGTTTGACGGCCGCGGCCATATAGGCATCCAGGTTTGTCGTCAGGAACGACGGGTCCAGCCCCGCCCGGTCTTCCAGAATGAAGGTAAAGCCGCCTGCCGTGCCCACGCCCGGAATGGACGGGGGCGGAAAGGCAAAGGCATTGGCTTCCGGCATGGCCGCGAGTTCCTTGTTAATGTGCGCCCGGATGGCGGCCAGTTTTTCGGAGGCTTTCTTGCGGTCGTTCCACGGTTGCAGGTTGACAAAAAACAGGGCGTTGTAAGTGGTTTGCGCCTGGCTGAGCAAACTGAAGCCCAGCACCGTCGTGTAAGACTTGACCCCCGGCGTCTTTGCCAGAACTTGCTCCACCCGCCGGCAATATTCAGAGGTGCGCGGCAGCGAGGCGGCATTGGGCAGTTGCACATTGATGAAGACATATCCCTGGTCTTCCTCCGGCAGAAAGGAGGAGGGCAGTTTGCTCCCGATGAACAGGGCCAGCGCGGCCACGCCGGCCAGCAGCACCAGGCTTAACCCGCTCCGGTGGATCAACCCTCCGCTCCACTGCACATATTTGTTGGTCGCCCGGCCGAACACGCGATTGAACGCGTCGAAAAACCGGGACAGCGGGCCATGCGTCGGCACCCTGTGTTTCAAAAGCAGGGCGGACAGCGCCGGGCTGAGCGAGAGCGCATTGAAGGCGGAAAAAATGACCGAAATGGCAATGGTCAGCGCGAATTGCTGGTAAAGCCGCCCCGTAATGCCGGCGATGAAAATCGTCGGCCCAAAGACCGCCGCCAGAATCAAAGCGATGGCCACCACCGGCCCCGACACTTCCTGCATGGCCTTGAGGGCGGCGTCCTTGGGCGTCATGCCCTCCTCGATATGCCGCTCGACCGATTCCACCACCACGATGGCGTCATCCACCACCAATCCGATGGCCAGCACCAGGCCGAAGAGGGACAAGGTGTTGATCGAAAAACCAAATACCGGAAAGAGGATGAAAGTGCCGATGAGCGAAACCGGCACGGCCAGCATGGGAATGAGCGAGGCGCGCCAGCCTTGCAGAAAAATATATACGACGAACGTGACCAGCAGCAGCGCCTCCCACAGCGTCGTCAGGGTTTCCTCGACCCCGCGGCTGACCGCCAGCGTGGTGTCCAGTGAAACGGAGTAGTCCAGGTCCTGCGGAAACCGTTTCTTGAGTTCTTTCATCAGCGCCTTGACATCCCGGGCGGCGTCGAGGGCATTGGAGCCGGGCAATTGGTAAATGGCCAGGACGGCGGAGGGTTTGCCGTTGAGGCGGCCGGCCAGGCTGTAAAGCTGGGCGCCCAGCTCGATGCGCGCCACGTCCTTGAGCCGCACCACCGAGCCATCCGTGTTCTCGCGCACCACGATTTCCCCAAATTGCCGCTCCGTGATCAGCCGGCCCTGGACGATGGCGGTGTAGGTGTATTCCTGGCCCGGCAACGAAGGCGGCCCGCCAATTTGTCCGGCGGGATTGACCGTGTTCTGGCTGCTGACCGCGGCGATGACATCGCTGGCGGTGATGTCCAGTTTGGCCAATTGATCCGGGTTGAGCCAAAAGCGCATGGCATACTGCCCCGCCCCGAACACATTGATGTTGGAGATGCCCTTGACCCGCGTGACCTGGTCAACAAGATTTATGTAGGCGTAATTGGCCAGAAATGTTGCGTCGTAGGTTCCGTGCGGCGAATAGAGCGCCACCAGCATCATCGGCGTCGTCGGCGACTTCAAGATGGTGACCCCGTAATTCTGCACCGCGGCGGGCAATTGCGGCGAGGCCTGCTGTTCGCGCAATTGCGCCAGCATCTGGTCCACGTTCGGGTCGGTCTTGACATCGAAATTGACCACCATGCGCATCACGCCGTTGTTGGCGTTGATCGAATACATGTAGTTCATGTTGTCCACCCCGCTCATCTGTTCCTCGATGGGCGTGGCCACGGATTGCTGCACGGTTTCGGCGTCCGCCCCGACGAAGGTGGTTTGGATGCGGACTTCAGGGGGGACGACTTTGGGGAACTGGGAGATGGGCAGGGTTGACATCGAAACCAGGCCCACCAAAACCATGAGAATGGCGATGACCATGGCGACGATGGGGCGGTTAATGAAGAAGCGGTACATTAATTACAACGGGACTTCGTCATTCCTTGGTCCTGCGTGCCGCGTCATTCGTCATGGGTGCCTTATACGGCTCAGGATCCACCACCATTCCCTCCTTGACCCTCGGCGCGCCCTCGGCGACGACCCGTTCATCCGCCTCAAGGCCTTTTTCGATCAGCCAATCATTGCCCACCTGTTCCCCCACCTGGACCGATTTAAGATGGGCCTTGTCCTGCGCGTCCACAGTGGCCACCTGGTAGGAACCCTGCAATTCCATCACCGCGCGTTGCGGCACCAGGATGGCGCCCCGGCGCGTTTCGATCTTGGCCCGCACCTTCGCGTATTGGCCGGGGCGCAGGATGTAGTCGGGATTCGGGAACAAGCCCGCCACCTGGAGCGTGCCGGTATTGACATCAATCTGCCGGCTGGTGAAGAACCATTTGCCCGGCAAAGGATACGTCGAGCCGTCAGAAAGAATCAGTTGCAATTGCATCTCCACCCGATACGCGGCCCTATCCGCCGCATTGGTGAATTGGTGGCAAAAAGCCAGATAAGATTGCTCGCTGATGCTGAAGTAAACCCGCATTGGGTCAATGGTTGACACCGTCGTCAGCACCGCGCCGCCCGGCCCGACCAAGTCTCCGATTTGCGCCTGGGCGGTTCCGGCGATGCCGTCAATGGGCGAGGTGATTTTGCAGAATTCGAGGTTCAGCGTGGCGCTTTCCACGGCGGCCTTGTCGGACTGGATGGCCGCCCCAGCCATGAGGTTGGCCTGGATGGCGTCGTCCAGTTCTTCCTGACTTATGGCCTGCTCGCGGGCCAGCGGCGTGTAACGTTTGACATCCAACTGCGTCTTGCCGTACTGCGCCTGGTCCTGGGCCAGCTTGCCCAGCGCCTGATCCAGCGCCGCTTGAAACGGCCGGGGATCGATCTCAAAAAGCAGGTCCCCTTTCTTCACCGCGCTGCCCTCCGCGTAATCCTGCCGGATCAGGTAACCGCTGACTTGCGCCCGAATTTGCGCATTGGGATAGCCGTCGAGCGTGCCGATCCATTGCTGGTAAATGGGCACTGCCCGCGGCGTGACGGTCACCACCTGCACCTGGAGGGGCGGCTTTGGCGGCGGCTTCTCTTTGCAACCGGAAAACAGCAACCCCACCGCCACCACCGCCAAGACAACTGTCATGGCCCGCCTTTTGTCGCCGGCGGCGATTTTACATTTATTCATAACGCCTTTGAGCTTTGGATTGTCGGGGTTGCTTTGGAACAACGCACTCTAAACTGCCTCTAATTTAGAGGAATTTAATCTAAATGCAAGAAAATTGTTATATCCTATTGTATTGTCTATCAACAACTTATGAATGGCGTGGTTTTTGTTGCGCGTTCCGCCGCTTCGATTTGGCTTGCAATCGCATGAACAAATTATACTATTTAGTATGAATTTAGTGCAATATCGTCTGAAACGAGAATGAACGCGGAGAAAATCCGGGAAGATTTGGACAGGGTTGTCGAATCCTGCCGGACCAAAGAAAAATGGAACAACGCCGACCGCAAGGCCTTGCATGATGTTCGCAAGGCCCTGGGCGCTCCGACCAAAGTTGCCATCGCTTTGGGGGTATCGGTGCCCACCCTCCATTGGTGGGAGCGGCAGGTGGATGCGGGCAGGGGGGACGAACTGCAGCCGCCGCCACCGGAACTGCAATTGATGAAGTTATACCGGGTGCTCCCGCTTGAGGTTCCACTTCCTGAGCCGGCGCCGGCGGCCATTGAAACAGAGCTGAAAATGCCCGCCGTCATATTAAAAGCCCGAACCCTCTGCGAGGTGCTGGAACGGGCGGGATATTGCGATAGAACCTGGACCATGAGATCGGGGCGGCCCTTTGTGGTCTTGCATGATGCGAAGATGCTGGAAACCATGCTGGAGTTCCTGCGCAAAGGAAAGACGCACGCTCATTTTGTTTACCGGGCGCCAAAAAAAGGCGCAGATTTGGAGAAGCGCTTTTCCCAGGCCAAGATATCCTTTGAGGCCTTGTGGAAGAGAATTTCAGCGCGCGGAGTTCCCCTTTCGATTCTAAAGCGAATTCACAAAGTCCCCATTGCCGGGGAGAATGAGGCCAACAAATTGGGCCTGGTTGATCCGTGGAATTCGTTTTGCATGTTCGAATACAATGAGGAGGGGCGGGCGCAATTTGGCAGAAGCGTGGATGTGTGGCAGGAGGTTATTATTGACACCAGTCCGGACCCGCAGATGCAGAACAAGCGATCCATCTGGCTTGAACTCCCGGCCGAAGAGGCGGAAAAATGGAGAGACTCACGCCTTCGTCTCTTGGAGAAGAACAAAGCCGCTTGACCCCTCAGATGGGCCCGTTGATTCGCCGGTCTGGAGCGTGGCGGCGCGGCGCGAACGCGAAAACCTCCTGGCCGTTCTTCAGAAAACGGATTGGAAAATCAAGGGTGCTGATGGCGCAGCGGAGCGTTTGGGGGTGAAGCCGGCCACCTTGCTTTCACGGATGAAAAAGATGGGGCTCAACCGGCCTGCTTAAAAATTTGACAAAACTATTTTTCAGCAGTCCTCACACATCATCCCGGCCTTGATTATCAACGCTTTCCAGTGTTTTGCATCTGCCTGAATCATCAGGAAGCTTTCCCGTTTCATTGTTGTTTCATTTGCTGGCCGCGCTTGAGCTTCCTACCGGCAAGGAAGAGAGCCACACCTGCAACGACCAGAAATGGGATGAACCGTAAGAACTGATCAGAGAATACATGATAGTTGCTCAAAACATCCTGATCTATAAGGTCATGCCTCAGTGTCACGCAGAATATATACAGATTCGGAATCGGCGCGCATACCACCGTGATTATACCCGCAATTTGAAGGCATCTGCCGAGTGATTTACGGTTCATTTTATCGTCCTTTTTGGTAATAATTCAGGTTTCCGTTAGGGCCAAACACAAGGTTGTATTTCCAGGAAGCCGCATTGTTCGGATCACCTCCAACTTCAATAATGGCTCCCCCGTTTATAGCCGTACCGTAACCAGTAGGCGTCATGCGTATGTCAGCGGGCGCAAAGGCGATTCCTGAATCAGACTTCAGCATTTGTATAACGTCATCCCTCGTGACCGGCATTGCAGGGTTTGGCATCTCGCCTCTTGGCAACTGCGCGAGCTTTTGGGATTCTGGAGCGCTAATATAGGCAAAGCGGATTTCTCCCCTTGCGTCCTCGACGCAAACCGTAACTCCATCCACCATGAAGGTGTACATATTGTAACGACCAGCGCTGATTTGCCCCCATAGATTATCAGCCGTTAGATTTTCTGCTTTGAAAGGGATATGACCATCATAGGCCTTGACCCACTTTGCAATGACCGGCTTTAGACGCTGTTCGAATTTGGCCTTGAATGCGGCGAACTGCTCAGCGCTCAAATCCTTTCTGCCTATATGCATTACATGAGATGAATTCGTTGGGAACGCTTTGCCCGGCGTAGTTGTTGGGCGCGCGGGAATTTCTGGACCAGCGGCTGTCGCATAGGGGGACTCCTTAAGTTGCGGATGCGCATTGAGTTGACGATAAACGAAATACACGCCAACCCCGATAATGGCAATGACTAATGCGATTAAGCCGCGGCTCCAGTTAGATTTCATGGCTCAGTAACTATTGAATAACTTGGTGGAAGTCCAACTTCATCAATTGATCATCGTAAACACCTGCATACGGCAGGTAAGGGCATCCCACAACGACCGGCTCAGCCCCTTCAATTTCTGGGAAAACGCCCTTAGTCATATAGAGTGCGAAGTTCAAAGAGTAATTAGGATTGCACCCGCCCGGATAGGGATTAGCACCCATTACCCATATTTGGTCGAACTCTTCGGCGACTTCAGAAATACAGTCTCTCATATCCCCACCACAGTACCCTGGCGATACTTCCCCGTTGAAAAATAAGCCGCCATTCTTTCCGATTAATCTTTTCATCTGATTTGTACTTACCACAAATGTTTGAATCCAGCTTTGGTAATGAGCGCTTCTGGCGGTGAAGCAGCCCCACATTGCAACCTTACGCATTTTCCAATTCTTACCGACAGACATTAACCACGGCATCACTGTCGGGCCGTCCAGCGTCGTGGTGACATAGTTCCAGGAGGAAAATATCCAAGGGCCGCCACCTATCCGATAGCTGCTTGTGTGCCCAATCCAATTAAAGTCCGAGTAATTGGCGTTGCAAAACAGGTTGCTCATTGTGGAAGGCCAACTAGTTTGGGTTCCGGGTGTCAAAGCTATCGGCATTTGTGGACTGGTTGGATTATCCCTGTTATTTCCGATCTGCCAAGGGAAATACTGGGTCAAAGACATAAAGTCGTAAAAGTGCCTCCATAGCAGAATCTGTGGGTGAATCCTGAAGTGAATCGAATGCAACATACATGCCATCAATGAGTTACAGCGTGATTAAGCCCGCCAGCATCCGACCACTGGTTGCCGCCGGAGGCGGCCAAGCATTCCGGCAGCAGGCAGGCGAGCGGCGGCGACGAGCTTCGAGCCTCCAGCTCGCGTCGCCGCCGGTCGCCACGCGTAACGGACTCGCCTGCCTGCTGCCGGAATGCGCCATTTTGACCCACAAATTCTGCCACAGAGCCGTAAAAGTAAAGATTCTCGTACATGGATTCTTCCGTTGCAAGCCACGTTGTTGTTTGGCCGTTGATCCACGTTCCATTGCCACTGGAGGGCATTTCCTCGTAGCCGGAAATCACCCAATTGGCTGTTCTCACTCCTGTCCTTGTGATCCTGTTGCTAAGAGTCAGCGAGCCTCCGCCAGCGTCATTCGCATGGACGCCCGCATCCATAGGATTGTCGCTTGAAGTAAAGTTGACAATATAATTATCGTTGGTGTAAGGTGTTACGCCGTCTGAATCGGTGAAATTCCAGGCTAATTCGACATAACTGTCGCTGTCGTCGTAACCAGAGAAGCTCTGAAGGATTCGGCCGTTTGTGTCTGTGATCGTTGCGTAAATATATTGCGGCGGCGTGACCCCGAACACGAAATAATTGGTGAGAATTGCAGGATCAGACTGGTCGCCGGAAAAATCAACAAACAAATCACCTTGTCCTACGGTTAACAGAGCGGTCAATGGCGATGTGTCGGAAACGACAATCATTGGCCGTCGAACGACTCAACAATGCGAAGGTCTTCTTGCAATTCGTCCCCACCGTAGTGAATCGGAATGCGGCGTGCGCCCAATTCCTTCAGGAAAGCCGCCTGTGAGATTCCCGCGATCTCCCCAGCCTGTGTCATTTGGATTTGCGCCTGTGAGCGTGACTTGAGGCCCACTGTAAGGAATTGCCCGAAAGAATGCATTGACCTGAGGCGGGATATTTGTAACCAAAAGAAACATTGGGTCCGTCACGGCAGTCGGGTAAATATACCCTTGAATCAACCATCCGTCCTGAGCATCAAACGATCCCAAGAGATCAATGTTTTTCCACGTTGGGGTTTCCACCTTATCACAAACCAACAAGGCCATGTCACGAGTTTCCGCAGAATAATCAAAATGGCTGGCCTTGAGGAGAATCGAGCCTTGATAATTGGCTCCGTTGTTCCCGGGTCTGGAAAGCTTGCGAACGCAGCATACATGTTTGTGTCTGTGGTGCTTAAATCATTCGTATCTACAATTGCGAATGTTTGATATTGAAATTTTACAATGTTTCGGTTTGTATTAGGTGCATAGTCGCCTCCGCCGGGTCCATTCGTCCCGCCTCCATCGCCTGGTGGTAGAGGTTGCGCGAACATCACGTTGCGGTTTAGGAATAAGACGGTGCCGACAATCAGCCCGCCGATTAATTTTTGTCTCGCTTTCATGATTTTATTTTCCCCAAGTTATTGTGATTAAATCCGAGCGTTTTGCCCGGACTCCAATCCCCTTTGCGAAATCGTCTGAAACGAGAAGGCACGCCCAGCGCACTCCCGTTTCAGGCCACAGCCAAGCGGCCCACTTCAAAAGCACACCGGGACGCGCGATTGCTCGCGCGTCGAGGGAACTTTGAACTTTCAAAACTTTTTGGCTGTGTTTGGAAACGGGATTCGAGTCCTCGCAACGCAAAGACTCTAAGCCAAGAAAAAATCTCGGCTCTGTAAAAGAACTGATGAAGCTTTGAGCAGATTGCAGGAAATAGTCAAGCGAAGATTTGAAAAACAGTCCATTCCAATTCACCGGGCCTTATTCACATTGCGGGCAATGCAGTGCCGGGCTTTTGGTCAGAGGTTGCCCCCATGAAACCATCCAAATGCCCGTGCCAGCAAGAGTGCCGTGAGCAGCAAAACGATCCAGCTAATCCTCGATGAAAGTGGGACGGATCGCGGTTTGGGCATGGAACTCCGTGCTCATGGGTGGGAGTCCGGCCCCGGCCCATCAAAAGTCATGGGACAGGATCGCTTCGAGTCTCCGGCAGATTTCCCGGCCGTAATCAGTCCACATCCCCGACCCCCAATAGCGGTAACAACTGGTCTGAGAGCATAGCAGGTGAAAGAGGGCGTTGCGGTAGCGTGGTTCGTGGGTGGCAATGCCCGGTTTGATCACCTTCTCATAAAAGTGCGAACTGGCCCTCTCCATCGGGCCAAGGAGGTTGTCATAGCCGCGGACCCACGAGATGTTGTTGGTCCAACTGCCGCCTTCCATGGTGAAACGGTGGTCTTCCTTTTTTAACTGCTCGATGACGGTGGCCAATTTATCCGGTCCATCCCCGGGCCGGAACCGATCCCAAATCCGTTTCTGGAAGAGCGGTTGCAGCGGGGGAAAATCCTTTTCCCGGACACCCGCGGCGGCCAGATGCTCCAAGTATTCGGTGACGTTCATGACCGGCGTGTCCGAACCTGAACATTCCCGCATCACGTCAAAATACTTCGACGGAAATTCATTCATCATCACGCCGCCGTTCTCGCCATCGGCGATTTGCGACACGATGGGAGGAACTTGTCTGCCGGCCAGTTCCCACCGGGAAAGTCCTTTCGCCTCGTAATAAGGCTGCATCTGGGCGACGAGTTTCGTGTCGCTGCCTTGCGTTTTGATAATGGCGATGATGCCCGCCTCCTCGCCGCGCGAATTCCGGCACACGAGCCGGTGGGGGATGTGTTTGCGCTCCGGACCGTGGCCGTTCTCCGGGCGTTCGACCGAGTGTTCCTGAACGAATACCCAATCGAATCCGCAATCCTTCAGCGTCTTGACGAATTCGTAGGAGGTGTCCGGATGATTCGGCAGCGCCATTTCGGACGGCGAAAAGCCGCGGACACGTTGCAGCGCCTCCCAGCCGAAGATGGCGGCGAAGTGATGTTGCCAGGCCTTGACGTGCAGCCGGAAATCCTGCGTCGGCGTCGAAGGCGCGACCGCGTGTCCCCAAGGACAGCCCAGCCACTCCACCGCCTGCCGGTAACGGGGATCGCAGGTGATTCGCCTCAAGTTATCGAACACATCGTTCAGTCCCATCTGCCGGAGACCATGGAGCAACGTGCCGGAGTATTCGAGCATCACGCGGGGCTGCCGGCCTTCGTCCATCAGGTTCGGGATGAACTCGCCCATTCGCTTATAGCACCAATGGAACACTGAGGCGTTGTGGTTGTCGCCGATGCCGGGGTTGTCCATCATGAACTTGAGGTTGCTGATGATTTCGGCGGTGGCCAGATCGCCGCCGCCCGCCGGGATCAGGGGTTGGTGCATGTGCAACGCGACGGCGAAAACGCTGCGGATTCTTCCAAAATCAATCCGGCTTTCGGGCAGGAAAACAGAACTCCTGCGACTGGATTGGATCAGGGAGTCAACCTGTTGTTCCGCGCCGCAGATGTTCGGGAGGCGGTCAACATATTCAGGCAGTTGAGAACTCATATTGGGTGCTTTCTCTGACGGTTAATCGTGCTTTAACCTGCAAAAGGCATTGTGTCAATCCCGGCTGACGAAAAAGAGCGCCGCCAGTGGCGGCAGGGTAAGGGCCAGCGAACAGGGGCGATAGTGCCACCGGATCGTCTCCGCGTGAACCCCGCCCTCATTGCCCTGGCCGCTGCCGTCATAGATCCTGGCGTCGCTGTTGAGAATTTCCTTCCAGAAACCGCCGCGCGGCACGCCCACGCGATAGTTGCGGCGCACGAACGGCGTGAAGTTGAATACCGCCAGAACAATTTCGCGGCTCGCGCGAGTTTTGCGGATGAAGCTGAGCGTCGTGTTGTGCGCGTCCCGGTAATCGATCCACTCGAAACCTTCCGGGCTGAAGTCCAGTTCGTGCAAAGCCCGCTCGGCCCGGTAGGCATGGTTGAGATCGGCGACCCACTTCTGCACGCCGGAGTGGAACGGCTGATTCTGCACCTGCCACTCGAGGCTCGACTCGTGATTCCACTCCGGCCACTGCGCCAGTTCGCCGCCCATGAAGAGGAGTTTCTTTCCCGGTTGGGCGAACATGTAGCCGTAGAGCAGACGCAGGTTGGCGTACTTCTGCCATTCGTCCCCGGCCATCATGCCAAACAGGGAACCCTTGCCATGAACCATTTCATCGTGGGACAAAGCCAGCACATAGTTCTCTCCGAACGCATAGACCATCCGGAACGGCAGTTCGCCGTGGTGATGGTTGCGGTGGTTGGGCGGGCGCTTCATGTAACGGAGCGTGTCATGCATCCAGCCCATGTCCCACTTCATTGAGAAACCCAGCCCCCCCTCCTTCGCGGGTCGCGAAACCTTCGGCCACGCGGAGGACTCCTCGGCTATCGTCAGCACATCCGGGTGAGAATCAGTGATGACGCAGTTGAGTTCGCGGAGAAACTCGACGGCTTCCAGATTCTCCCGGCCGCCGTGCCGGTTCGGAATCCACCCGCCCGCCTTGCGTGAATAATCGAGGTAAAGCATGGAGGCCACGGCATCAAGCCGCAGGCCGTCCACGTGATACTTCTCGATCCAAAACAGCGCGCTGCTGATGAGAAAAGCGCGGACCTCGTTGCGTCCGTAATTGAAAATGGCGCTGTTCCAATCCGGGTGAAATCCCTTGCGCGGGTCGGCATGCTCGAACAGATGCGTGCCGTCGAAATAGACCAGCCCGTGGCCATCGGTTGGGAAATGCGACGGCACCCAGTCCAGAATCACGCCGATGCCATGTTGGTGCAGGCAATCCACAAAATACATGAAATCCTGCGGCGTCCCGTACCGGCTCGTTGGAGCAAAATACCCGGTGGTCTGATAACCCCACGAGCCGTAAAACGGATGCTCGGTGATGGGCAGCAATTCCACATGCGTAAAGCCCATGCGCTGCAGGTACTCGGCCAGCCGCGGCGCCAACTCACGATAGCTCAACCGGCGATTCCCCTCTTCCGGCACGCGCCGCCAGGAGCCGGGATGCATTTCGTAAACGGAGAGGGGCGACTCCGCTGCGTTGCGGCGCATTCGTTGCCGCAGCCAGGCGCGATCACCCCAAAGGTAGTTGAGGTCCCACACCACCGACGCGGTGCGCGGGGGCGCCTCCGTGTGAAAAGCGAATGGATCCGCCTTGTCGCTCGCATGGTTTCGGCAGTTGGAGATGACATGGTATTTGTAGCGCATCCCTTCTTTCGCCCCGGGCGCAAAACCGTGCCAGATGCCGGACTGCGATTTCAAGTTGACCGCCTGCCCGTCCTTGGACCAGGCATTGAAGTCGCCCATGACCTGCACCAGCTTCGCGTTCGGCGCCCAGACGGCAAAGTGAACGCCCTCCACGCCCGCCACCATGCCCAAATGCGCTCCAAGCGTTTCGTAAGCCCGGTAATTCCGGCCTTGCAGGAAGGACTCCAGATCTTCCTCGCGGAGGAACGGCTTCTCTGGCGCGAGTTGACGCCGCAAGCTCAGTGCGCCGGCGTTCAAGGACACGCGTTCCGGCAACAAGCCTATAGTACGGTACGTTAGAAGATTCATGACTGGTAGCATTGCTCGGTTTTCCGGGCGATCGCATCCCAGTTGAAAATGGTTTCCGCCGCATGCCGGCCGTTGCCGCCCATCCATCTGGCCCACTCGAAATTCGTGAACAAGGTTCCCAGCCCCCAGCCTACGGATTCGGGTGTGGCGTACACCTTGAGGCCGGTGACGTTATGCCAGATAAATTCGCTTGGTCCGCCATTTTGCGAGGCGACCACGGGTTTGCCCGCCGCCCAACCTTCCAGCGCGCTGATGCCGAAAGGCTCGTTGCGGCTGGGCATGCACACCGCGTCACAGGCCTTGTAGAGATCAATCAAAGCCGCTCCATTATGGTGGCCGAGAAACCGCGTTGCGTGGGAAACCCCAAGTTGATGTGAACGCCGCTCCAGATCTCCGCGCCAGTGGCCGTCGCCGGCGAACACGAATTTGGCGTTGGGATAATACCGCAACAATCCCGGCACGGCTTCCAGCAGGAGGTCAGGCCCTTTTTGCACGCACAACCGGCCGCTGAACAGCACCGTCGGGTCCATCGGGCCGATGCCGTAGCGGCGTTTGACGCCTCCGGGATCGAGGAACCCGTCGAATTTGTGGACCGACACGCCGTTGTGAATCGCCCAGCATTTCCAGTCCGGCAGGTTGTACATCCACATCAATTCACCTTTGAGCGCCCCGCTGACGGCGATCACACGGTCGGCGCAATATGTGCCATGGCGTTCGTGATCACGAACTCGCGCCGACGTGCCGCTCCAGAAATTGTTCCCGCATCGGCCGTACTCGGTGGAGTGCATCGTGAGCACCGCGCGATGGTGCGGGCGGCTTTGCTTGATCCATACCATCGCGTTGGACGCCAGCCAGTCGTGCGCATGAACCACGTCGAAATGCCCGATGTAATCCTCCGTCTGGAAAAAGTGCCAGACATACGAGCGGCACATCTCCTGAACCTCGTCCATCATATTGCGGCAGAGGTTGTGCGGACAGTAGTGATACCACACACCATCAATCCGGCTGACGCCGCCGCTGCCGTAACCCGGCCGCGTAAAGACGTGGACTTCATGGCCGCAACGTTCCAGCGCCGCCGCCAGTTCCGTCACATGCGCCGCAATCCCTCCCACCGCGTGGGAGTGATGCGTTTCCCAGGAAAACATTGCAATCTTCATAATTCGTAAAAAACCACGAGATTTAACGGACGGATGACGCAAGGGCTTAAGCACTTTTGAGAATTATCGACCTGACTGATTCCCCCATGCCCCGCGCGTCCCACTGAATGAACACCATCCGACGCTCGCCGTCAAGTTATTTTTGAAACGTGATTGCGGCGGCGTGCAGCCGCGGCCTTTTTTCTTTTGCGTATCTTCCACGTCTCGCTCATTTGTCTTCGCACGCAGGCCGGCTTTCCGCACGTCTTGAGTTTGTATCCCTTCAGCGTGTCGTCGTTGTTGGTGGGTTGCCCGCACCATGGGCAGATTTGCTTGCTCATGCCTCCTTTATAATCCGCTCCAATCGCCTTGTCCATCATCCACCGGGCCTTATTCACATTGCGGGCAAGGCAGCGCCGAATTATTCTGGTGTCATGTTTTGGTTCTGGTTCAGTGTGGTGATTGTCCCGCTGATGATTGTGTTGGATGCGGCTTGGTGGATGGCGGCCATGCGCCTGACGAAAAGGAGGCTGTGGCGGGTCCTGGTGAGTGTCTTATGTGGACAGGATGACGTGCGGCCGGGTCTTGCGAGAGATGGTCAACACGACCAACGCACTCCGGGCCGATCTGGTTCTGTTGACAGGCGACCTGATTAACTACGCACTGGCCGACCTCTCCGAGGGAATTGCCCTGGTTAAAGCGATGGAGGGGCGTTACGGCCTGTGGATGATCGAAGGCAACCATGATTTGCTCGAGGACGGCGCGGAATTCGAGCGGCGCGTCAAGGCCTCGGGCGTGCCCTTTTTGTTGAATGAATCGGTCGTGGCCAATGTCCGCGGCTATCCGGTTCAAATCCTCGGCTTGCGCTGGGTGAATGGCTACGCCCCCCATCAATGCGAACTAGCCCAAGTTCGTCAGTTTGGGGTCTCAAGGAAGGGCAGTTGCGTTGATTTGCAACGAGTTACGCATTTTCAGCTGGCGGTTTTCGGCACTACATTTTCCAGGGTTTTTGGGGTTCGAGGCAGTTC
>Ga0326728_10006332_pt1 | contig 31976 bp, 31 predicted proteins | sample MB3enrmetagenome_FD_207602 | JGI IMG/M metagenome (GOLD analysis project Ga0326728, IMG submission 207602) | Lab enriched peat soil microbial communities from McLean, Ithaca, NY, United States - MB31MN | ecosystem: Environmental > Terrestrial > Soil > Wetlands > Peat | place: USA: New York... | reverse complement strand
CGCCTCGATTGCGAAGTTTCTTGATTTTTTGTTCGTCAATCTGTAACTGAGTCTTTTTAAACAACCGCCGAAACATACTGACACCGTCTTTAAATTTTTGATAAATACTTGCTTTCATGAAAGAGAGTGTAGGAAGTTTATAATGGTATGTCAAACGAATTTTGGATAAAAAATGTAAGTGTTGGTGCTGATGTTTATCAGACGTGAATCGTGTTTGTTACAGATGAAGTTATATGAATTGGGGGAAATCAGAAAAACAACAGTTCAGCAAGAATTAAATAAAAAAAAGATTATTGATTTTTTGAAAGTGACAAAACAACAGACTTGCAGATTACACCTACTTATCAATGATTTTCAATTTCAAAAAAATGCTGATTACCAATTGAAAGAAAGTATAACTGATAAAATTGCCGGATGCTCACTCACAGGAAGCAGTATTCACGGAAAATTTATTGAAACGTACAGTACAGTAAAAAAAGAAGAAGAACTCGTATTACTTGTTTGGAGCCAACAATATTGCATAATATCGTTTTAAATCTTCTTTAGAAAACCAATAAAATTTTAACAATAAATGAAACGTTGGTCCGCCTTTAATCATTTAATGGTAACTTAACGAAGTTTTCACTCCGCTGCAATAATATTCGATTATGAGATAATAAGTAAAAAGTTAAAGGAGGAGAAAGATGGGAATAATTATTAGGGAACTATGTATTGCTGTCTTTACTGCAATCTTACTGACAGTGCTGGCAACTGCGCAACAAGCACTTGCTGACATTACATACAGCGATGGTGGCATTGATAATATCAGTACGAGTATGCCAGAGGGAACTATCAACGTAACAAACGGCACGACTCTTAATGTGCTTTCAGGTGCCAGCTTGACAAGCAGTTCTTATTTTATAATTACTGCCAACTCTAACAGCCCAGTAAACGTATACGGTGGCAATATGACGGGACCTGATGGACTCTATATTCTCGATAGTCCACTAAGCATTTATGGCGGTACTATTACATCAGATCAGGGAATTTCTGTCAGCGGTGGTGGCACAACGAATATATACGGTGGCACTATAACGGGGGATTTTGGGATCTCTGCTGGCGGCAATAGCCCAGTAAACATTTATGGCGGAACTATTGCAACAACCGGCCTGTACGCAGTACAAGCTATCAACAGCGAGCAGATAAACATATTTGGTGGTAACATTTCATCAAATGGAGGAAGTGGAATCGCAATCGTGGCTGCTGGCACTGGCAGCATAGTTAACGTCTATGGCGGTAATATTAGCGGCAGTATCCAACCTTTGTCTGGTGTAGTGGATATTTTTGGTTCTGGATTCAATTATGGTTATGGCCAAGTCGGTGCAACTTCAGGTACTTTAACTGGGACGCTTGCAGATGGCACTCCAATCGATGTAACATTTAGCAATAATGACGGTGAAATTATTTTGTCGCCAACTCCCACCCCTGTGCCATCCGCCGCCTATTTGTTCGTGTCAGGACTTGTTGGCATAGTAGTTTTGAGGAGAAAATATCTGTTATAGAAAAAAGTAATACAGAAGAGAAAGGTGGGATCATTATCGTACCGCCCTTTTTTTTAGCAATAACTATTACCAGTAGTAATGTGCCATGGTATTAGAAAAGCCAAACAACAATCTTTCAGGAAGAAATACTTGCAGAATATATCTTGTAATTAATCTTGTGTTTGATCTGAAAAATAACTCAATTGGAACTAATTTTTTCGTTAATCCGCTTTGGGCGCCTCGTTACGGCAAGGCAGCAGTCCACTCACTCACCGTTAAAACATCCGCTTGACGGGGAAACACTTTCTCAACCAACACGCGATGGACCTCCGGGTCCGGATCTAAACACGCATCGGAAAGAACAACAATCCGGTAATCCTTATCCGCAGCCTCCCGCAGCGTTGAAAGGACAACGCCGCTTGTTGCAATACCGGTCAGAATCAGCGTATCGATCCCGCGGGAACGGAGAATAACCTCAAGATCACTGCCGGCAAAAGCGCTTACGCGTAATTTTGTCACAACAGGTTCATTAGGAAGCGGCGCCACCGAAGAATGAATTTGCGTTGAAGCATCGGAAATTGTCATACCCCCAAGTTTTGTGACTGCTGAAAACGTTTTATTTTTCACGCTTAATTCCGGATAGCCGTCACGGAACGCGACACGAACGAAAATTACCGGAATTCCTGCATGACGGGCGGCGCTCACGGCACGTTGAAATGGAACCAAGGCATTTGGCTTTTCAGCGAAACGCTGAACAATTCCATTTTGAACGTCCATCACTAAAAGCGCGCAGTGATTAGCTTGCTTTGGTTCGGCACTCTGTTCTGCAAGGACAGACTGGGCCATACAAGAAATAAGAAGGAACAGACAGATAAACCCGAAAATCTTCTCAATGCTTTTCATAATATCCTCCTTGAGCACAAAACTCTGAGCATCAAGGAGTCTGGCGTTGACCTTTGCAACAGTCAACGGCAGACCTCTTGATTAGATCATGGACAAAATGATATATTTTGTTTAGTTAAAACAGTTTATTCTTGCCCGCCATGCTCGAGCAGCAATTTCGCCACGTCCTTGTGACCATTTTGCCCGGCTATGTTCAAAGGCGTCCAGCCGTAGTTGTCCCTGGTATTAACATCGGCCCCTTTGGCCAGCAGCAATTCAACCACATCCATGTGGCCGTTTTGCGCCGCTACGAACAAAGGCGTCACGCCTTTATTTTCCCTGGCATTGACATCGGCCTTGTTGGCCAGCAGCAATTCCACCTCGTTTTTGTATCCTAATTGCGCCGCAGCAAATAAAGGCGCCGCGCCGCTGTTATCCCTGGCATTGGCATCGGCCCCTTTGGACAGCAGCAATTCCGCCACGTCCCTGTAGCCTTTTTGCGCCGCTGCATGCAAAGGCGTCACGCCGCTTTTGTCTTTGGCATTGACTTCGGCCCCTTTGGCCAGCAGCAATTCCACCACGTCCCTGTAGCCTTTTTGCGCCGCAGCAAACAAAGGCGTCATGTCGCTTTGCTCCCTGGCATTGACATCGGCTTTATTGGCCAGCAACAATTCCACCACGTCCCTGCGACCATTTTGCGCCGCAGCAAACAACGACGTCACGCCGCTTTGGTCCCTGGCATTGACATCGGCTTTATTGGCCAGCAACAATTCCACCACATTCTTGCGGCCTGTTTGCGCTGCCGCCTGCAGTGGCTCTTCGCCGTCGTAGCTGTCCCTGGCATTGACATCGGCCCCTTTGTCCAGCAGCAATTTCGCAATGTCCCTGTGGCCATTTTGCGCCGCCAGGTGCAAAGGCGTCGTGCCGTAATTGTTTCTGCTGGATACCAGAGCAGGATTATCTTTTAGCAGTATCTCGACCTTTGTCAAATCGCCGCTCTCAGCCGCGTCATGAATCTCGCCGCAGAAGGCGAGGCTGCTCCAAACCAGGGTAAGTAGCACCACCAGTATGGCTTCGGTATGTCGGGGAATTAAGGAATAATGGAATTTGTTGAAGAAAGGGTGCATTTTATTCATAGTTTCTCCTATAGCTTTTAGTTCCACCCTCGCGGATGGTTCGGATTATATGGATATGATAGAGTGCATATGCCACACAAATGAAATTGTAAATGATGCATATGCAATTATTATCTATACTGTATCAGTTGAGTATGTCAATAACATATTGAAGATAATATTTGAACAAATGGATTTAGTTGGATGGCCTTGTTGTAATCAGTCAATAAAAAAAGCTGCCTCAATAAACTAAAAGAGGCAGCTTTTTAAATCCATTGAATTGAGCAGCGGCGTCACTTGTTGTTGTCAAACATCCGGCTGCATGTATCGTGCATTACCTCATCAGAACTGTTTTTGATTGCGGCGACTCATGTATCAATTTCGCTTTGAATAGCCTTCAGGCGATCAAGCCTCGGCTGCATTGTGGCGCGGATTTCGTCCATTTTGTAAATATTACCCTTTAAGCAAACAACTATATTACTTTTACTTCACTTCATTTTTATCTCTTTTTATCAGTGTTTGGTATACCGTCTCATTGAAAGCAATTATTATAATACCGCCTAATGGTTCCCATCCCTCTTGTATTAAATCATTAACTTTTTTTTCTAATGTTTTAATTGCTGAGTCGGCTGCCCATCCTTTGCTGGAAACAATCTTATATTCCATAATTTGCCTCCGGTTTAAGGCTTGTAGATTTTGTTTATTCGTGACGTAATCCATCAGTTTCTGGGTTGTTTCGCCTGGCGTATCGAAGAATTCCAAACCCACGTCATATAATTCAAATGAAGGATCTTTATTAATCCATTTTACTTTTGTTAAAGCAGTTATCAGGTGGGGAGGTTCCTTTAACTTAACGTTTATCTTGAGTTGGGTATCGACTGGTAAAAAACTGGTCGTCTGAATTCCGATTCCGTACTTAGAGACATCCTTGCTGACAGCTAAGATTAATTTTTCAGGAAGGCTTTTTTCTTCGGAGATTTCCGCCATCATAATATCAGCTTCCCCCAATTGTCGTTCGGTTCTCCTTCTTTCTTCCATAATTATTCACTCCTTTTTTATTTAGACAGTATCACCCTTGAATTCGCAACCGAGAGCTTTCCCCCATAGTTTGCTGCTTACATGCGCAAGCGTTTATATAATTATAATATTCCTTAAGACTTAAAGCTCTCCGTGCTTTTCAGGACTCCGACAAGACCGTTTCTAATCGACTCCCCGATTTTCTTCTCCATAAAACACCTCCATTACCCTATGATTAAAAGTGTTTTGTAATGACTATTTATATTTTATACTTAAATTGTCGACATTCAAAGGTTTATTTCGTCTTCTTCGTATCTTTTTGCGATTTGCCGGCATCAGGATAAAAGTATTTCAGGCACCAGATGTTCTCATTGAAGTATTTCTTAAATTCGTCGCTGCCATTTTTATAATTTGCAGCCAATTTTTCTATGATCTTTTTCGAATCATCGAGCATCCAGTTATTTTGGTTTAAAAAAAAATCGAAAATATTCCTGGTTTGGTCCTGGAATATGGCCATCGTATCATTGTCTAAGAATGATTCTGCCTTAATATAGCCATCATCGACGGCTTTCTTGAAATTATCACGCCCTTTTTTATATGCATCGCTCCACTTGTCCATGATTTCCCTCCCTCCATTGTTCATGCCTGGGGTATGGTTGAGAAAAGTTACCAAAAGCTTTTCTGCATGGTCCTGAAGTTTTACACTTGCAGAAAAGAAGTTTTCAAAGGACGCCTTTTGCAAATCAAACAGATGTTTCACTATTTCCTTGTTTTCCATAACGATCTCCTTTCTCTAAAATAAAAATTTAAAAATTCTTTGCTTCCTTTCATTTCAAGTAAAACATTTTTTAGCAAAAGGATATATTACCATTGTTCCCAGTGTATTTTTTCTTTATTGTATTTGACTATGGGTTTATCTTCCCCGGCCGGGACCCCAACGGGGATAACATTTAAAGGAATAACGTCCTGTGGAATGTTAAGCTCAAAACGCACGAGTTTCATCCTGTCTTCATATGGAAATGCGGCAGTCCAAACACCGCCAAGTCCGAGAGCTTCAATGGCCAACAGAATATTTTCACCCGCAAGGGATGCATCTATAATCGCAGTGTCTCTGCTTTTGTTATAGGCTTTATCGGCCTGCGTGCAAATGATAATAGCTGCACCTGCCTTGAAAAGCATCTTCGCATGAGGAAGGCCTTCGGCAAGTGTATCCATCTTTTTCCTGTCAGTTATCACAATAAAAGACCAGGGCTGCATATTCACAGCGGTTGGTGCAGCCATACCCGCTTTTATAATATTATCAAGATCGTTTTTGTTAACCGGCGCTCCCGTAAAACTCCTGACGCTCTTTCTTGAATGAATTACAGTAAATATGTCTTTCATGTTTGCGTTCTCCTTATCCCCTTTAGTAAAGTGCACATCAAAATCTGCGAGAAAATGTCCGGATTTATGCCTTTTGCGTCGAAACCAACGTATTTCGTTTCACTGCTGTCCCTGACCATAATTTTTGACATTCCATCAATAACAACACATTGATCCTTGACGGAAAGATCCGCATGGAAGCCAAACATCTCAAAAACCTTCTGCACGATCATCATATGCCGATCCATTATTTGCTTGCCCATGGTCGGACCGGATGTATAATTAAATAGATTCCAGATCAAGCTGACGGGAATCTCAGCCTTTTCTTCCCCCAGTATTTTGTAATTCGCATATCCGAGATAACATGCACATAATGTAAATTTGGGAAGGATCGATAAATCATAAATTTCGCAGTTTGCCTCTATGTTCGCGGGTATTGTCCCCTTCTTCACAACCTTGATGCCGGAAAGGAGGGATAGCATTTTGATTTCAGACAGAGGCGTTATCAGGCCGGATTCTTTATGCTTTTCATGCGAATGATTATTTTTCACAAGCGCCACCCTGTCCTTTTTATTTCACTAAATTTTATAAATCTAATAGATAATCCTATATGATTTACTCAAATCTTTTCCTTAATATAAACTGTTCTGACAGAAAAGCGATCTCAGGCATTTATGATTTCACTTTCTCCACCTCAAAAAAGACTTCAGGCATGCCGATTACTTCGGCCCTTTCTGATACGCTCTTTAGCAACTTCGATTCAAAAAAAGTCCGGGCCTTCGCCATATCCTCCCACTCAAAAAAAACAGCCACATTGTCAGGCTTTTTTTCGTCGCGGAATATGCGTCCTCCCTTCGATCCCGACTCTTTTCTCACTTTTGTGCACTCATCGAACACCTCTTTCCATTGCGCATAATCCTTGACTTTATAATGGACTATTATATGAACCATGATACACCCTCCTTTCGTCTATATTTTTTCATTTTATGATTTCTTGTATAATAAATTAACCATTGCAAAAATTAATGTGTAAAAAATATTCTTAATTTTCAAGGGCGGTTTTACACAGATCAACATAAAAGAACTGTACTGCCGGTCGAATCCCTAAAATATACTTTGTGACGCTACCTTCTTATCATAATCAATCAGCGTTAAAGTGTCTGCTTCCGTTAAACGGCCGATCGGTCCCGTCCCTTAAACGGCGTCAGAGATAGTGTGCCATCCGGTCTGATGATGAATATCCAAACGCCAATTTTCCCGATTTTACATGATAAAAATGATCATACCAATGTCATAGCAAATAGCAGGCCAATAGCCGAAGATGAATCACAGATTTGAATTCATCCTTTAATGACAATCGGTTGGGTTAACAGGAGAGAACTACTAAAAAGCATGAAATGATTCATTTGACCTCAATATTTGGTGGAGCCTCAGCATATTGAGGGATATTTTGATGGGATGAAGAATACGGGTATTCGCCTGTTGAATATCTCTTGTGTTTTTTGAGAACATCTTTAAGGAGAAAAAAATAAGAAATCATTTAAAAAACTCCTTCTCGGTTTTTTGGAATTTTTGCAACGCGCCTGCAATCCACCGTATTTGATGGTCGTCCGGACTAAGGATTATTACTTGAAATCTGTTTTATAGCCCTCTATCAAATCAACGGCAGTATCCCTTTTAGCTGCTTTTTAATACTTTGCAATTCTCTGATACACACACTTTTTGAGCGTCGCGACAATCCGCCTCTCCCTATTTAAATTTTATTGACAAATACAAGTAAATAATATATTAAGATTTAAACACAAATTATTATTGATCTTGCATATATTCTCTGAAAATTAGCATCGTTTGAAAGTATGATTTAAGGAGGCGTATGGAGTATCTTAAATTACTAGAGCAAGTCTATCAATCGGTTTGTCGTATCTAAATCCATCATCTGATTTTTAACTTTTAACTAAATTTTGCTTCACTTTATTTATAAGGAGAATCTGCATGAAGAAATTGATCATCTTTCTTTGTTTTATTTTTACAATAAGCGCTTTCCCCTTTATTGCCTCTGCCAGCACATCCTGCGCCACAAAATATCCGATCGTTTTATCCCATGGCATGGGTTACACCGACAGTGGAATGCTCGGCATCGGATACTGGTATAACATTCCATCAACATTAACAAGCAACGGAGCCAAGGTTTTTCAGTCTAACCAAACGGCGATGGCATCCACCGCGGACCGGGCGGCCCAGTTGAAGACCTATGTGCAGCAGGTTCTCGCCACTACGGGAGCGGCGAAAGTCAACATAATCGGCCACTCGCAGGGAGGGCTCGACGCACGTTACATGATATCCAACCTCGGCATGGCGCCTTATGTGGCATCTTTGACTACCGTTAGCTCGCCGAACCGCGGCAGCTCGGTAGCTGACGTACTACTGGGGCTTGATTCAGATGTGGGCGGATGGATAAGTGGTCTCGTGAATGAAATATATCTCTGGATGTTCGGCGGAGAAGAGAACTCCCAGGCGGCGGCGAAGTGGCTGAGCGTGAATTTTATGACCAATACGTTCAATCCGGAAACACCCAATATGTCCGGCGTTTACTATCAGAGCTGGTCAGCGACCATGAATTTCCCCCCTATACTGGACAAAGTACTCTTTAGCGTGTCTTGGGCGATTCTAGAGTGGTATGAAGGCTCCAATGACGGTCTTGTTTCTACATGGTCGGCCCCTTGGGGAACCTATAGAGGAAATCAGGGAGGATCAATATTCGGCGGCGGCGTATCACATGTCAATATGTGCGACCAGTTTCTCGATTATACACCGTTCTTCAATGCCCCGGGTTTTTATGTGAGTATGGTATCAGACCTGAAAGGAAAGGGATATTAATCCGGAAAGTATTATTACAATTAATATTGCATGATAATATGAAGAGCGGCATCCCGTCATGCCGCTCTTCTTTATTTGTACGCTAAGGGTGAAAAGAGGTGTTCGCTTCATGACGAGAAATAAGATAATTGCTCTAGGGATCGTACTTGCCGTCATTATCATAGTCATCATCGCAGTCATTATGATGAAGGGGAAAAAACAGGAAGGGTACGTTTTTGACCGGAACTCAAACATCAGCATGAAGGACGTCCGGATCTATCTTGGCAAGAGTGATTTTAACGCAAATGATGTGAAAGATTATTTTAAAAAGGACGTAATCAATTCTTATACGCTGAAGTATTTCCTTTTCCTGGATGATAAATTCAAAGATTCGAGAAATCCCGAAGAACTTCTCCAGTCGGTGCGGGATTATCTTGAAACAGTCATGCCCCCGGACGAAGCCGACAAGCTTTTCGCGGTGTACAAAACCTACGTCTATTACCAGCGGGATGTCCATGACAAGATTTCGATGTGGGGCAGGCCTACCACACCCCAGGAGGCTATAGATTACCTCCACAAGCTGCAGGACTATCGGCGGAAGGTATTTGGTGATCAGAATGCCGATACCCTTTTCGGGCCCATGGTGATGTTACAGGAATATCCGATCAGGCGAGGGGTGATTATCGGAAACCAGGAACTGTATGGCGCGGAAAAAGAGAAAAAGCTTAACGATCTGAAAAAAGACATGTGGGGTGATCAAGCTGATGTCGTAGACAACGATACCGAGCCGCTGGACCGTTACAATGAGAAGTTAAAGATATACCAGAGGGACATGGCCGAGATGACGTCGGATGAACAAAGGCAGGCGATGACGAGGCAGTTTCGGGAAGAGATTTTCACGCCGGAGCAACTGCAACGTCTCGACGATGTTGACAGAGTTGCGGCCGACGAGAAGAAAAACGAGCAAGACTACTTAGCCCAGGAAAACGAGATCAAAAACGACAACGATCTCAATGCCGACGAAAAGGCGCAGAAGATCTCCGATCTGCAGGACCAGATGTTCGGAAGCGAAGCGGAAGCCTTTCGCAGAAGGCAGAGGATTAATGATGCGGTTGCAGTGCCCGGTGGTAAGTGAAGGCAAAAATCAACAATCGCATGAAATAAATAAAATCAAAGATCACTGTTGGCAAGATGAACGGGTACAACCGGGGTAGATGAAGCCTCATTTGCCCTTCTTGATTTTCAGGCTTTAACTTCATGGTTTATACGACTAACAAGGTTTTCTAACAGTTACTGTAGAAACCTTGATAGTAATGTGTGGATGACAGAAAGAAACAAAAAACCCTGTTTCCGATCCGGACAAATTATTTCTTTGACCTTCAAGTCCTCAACGTTTGGCAGTCGTCTCATTTGAGGATTACCCTTTACAATAAATTTCAGGGCGTCTTTTTTAAATCAACGGCATTGTCCCTTGCCCTTGGCCCATTCCAACACTGTACAGAGTCCCATTGCACAGGATTTTTGCGCATCACGGCAGCCCAGCGTGTTATTTCCCTGCAATAAATAAGCAAAGCCCCTGTTGTTATAAGCATTAACATCATCCGGTTTAAGACGAATTGCTTCATTAAAGTCCTCAATGGCAGGATAAAACTGGCCCAATTTAGCATAAGCCTTACCCCTATTGCTATAAACAGGAGCATAATCCGGTTTCAGGAGAATAGCTTTATTACAGTCTTCGATCGCACGCTCATACTGGCCAAGGCCATAGTAAGCATCCCCCCTGTTGATATAGGCATAGACATAATCCGGTTTCAGGAGAATAGCTTTATTATAGTCCTCTATGGCGCGTTGATACTGGCGGAGGTCGGCATAAGCATTCCCCCTGTTATTATAAGCGCTGGCATAATCCGGCTGTAATTTAACAGCATTGTTTAAATATTGAATTGCCTTTGCGGGGTCGGTAAATTTCCCGCCATCCTCATCCCATAATGCTTTTGCATGATTAAACCAATCCGCTGCTGTTATGCCCATGGCCCCAGGACAAAGAAAGGTTAGAATCAGAAAGATGAAAACGATAATTTTGCGCATAATATCTCCTGCGTTTTAAAAACATCGTCTAGCAGTAACAGGTTCTGTTGATGATGACCTTTTTCAAATCATCGGAGAGATCATTAAAATATGAGCAGTAACCGGCAACACGAACCAGGAGATGCGGATATTTGTCCGGATTGTCGTACGCGTCAATTAAAATTTTTCTGTCAATGACGTTTGGCTGAAATTGCATGCCGCCTTTATCGAAGTATGCGCTGATGATGCCGGATAGGTTCCTGACTCCGTCCGGACCCTGAAACAGCGTTGAGTCAATAGTGAATGTAACCGTGGTGCCATTGGGGGCATAGTTTACAAAGTCAACACCGGCGACGGCATTGAGCGATGACAATAAATCAGTCGTCTGCATTCCATAATGAGGCGTAATACTGTTGGCAAGAGGAACGCCGCCCAATCTGCCTGAAGGCAGGGCGGGTGTTTTCTTTCCATAGACATCATTTACATTCAACGCGTAATATCCGGCTGTATAGATGCCGCCCCTGGGACAGTTTGCAACCGAGTTTAGTGCGTTGACGTAAATCTGCAATGTTTTGTTTACCCATTCGACTGCTTCATTCGAACCGTCATGGCCGAATTTCGGGACATTAAGCAATGCCGATCTGACCTTCTGATCGTCTTCCCCTTCAAAGTTGTTGTTCATGGCGTTGATGACGTCATGCATTGAATACAGCTTCTTTTTGTATACGACCTCGTCGATGGCAAATAATGAATCAGCGACGTCCGTAATTCCCACAGCCTGAATGCCGCTGCTGTTTATCGTTGCGCCGCCTTCGCACAGATCTTTTCCGCTTTCAATACAACCCTTAAAGAGTGTGGAAGAAAGAGGCGTTGTAAAGTTTTCACGAATCACCTTTTCAATGCTCTGGTGGTCGGTCAGGATGGAGTTGGTTAAAAAATTCAAACGTGCCCCAAAGCGCGCAAGCAACTCATCCATGTTCGCCGGAGGCCTGGGTGCGGATGCCCTTTTCTTTTTGAACCGATTCCGGGCGTTCATATATTTTGCAAGGACATATCGGGAAAATTTATTGTCCCTTCGGCAGTTATATTCGAAAAACTTGGTGGTCATTTTCTCCAGTTGATCGGCTAAGCCTACGTTCCACAAATCGTCTTCTTCACCTTTGAGGGCCTGCAGGAAAGGCAGGGTAACGTTTACATTGGCGCAGTCGGTATTGCCAAAATGATCGTCAGACACATTGGGTTCAACGCATCCGATTATCGCGTAATTTCTGGCATCCTCCACGGGAGTGGCGGGGTAATGCTTCGCCAGAGTTTTCAGGTAAATTTCATCATTATACAAAGCGGGCATGGGCGCGCCGTTAATATAAACCTCGGCCAGCCGGTCCAGATATTGGATGGGACTGTCCTTATGAATCCGGGCCGTCATGTTGCAGGAGTAAGGTTGCAGTTCGCAAATATCGAGCAGCATATACGTGACGTCGTTGGTGGCGTCCTTTCCGTCCGGGCCAAGACCTCCGGCTGTCAGGGCCTGATCGGTGGACATGGTCTCAAAGAGTCTTCCGATTCTCAAATAGGTATCGCCGTCGTTTACCAGAATGGCTTCATCCATTTTGAGAATATATAAAGCCAGCAGTTCTTTTGCCTTATCGTAATCGATGATACCGGCCTCTTTATCTCTTTTATAGTAGGGATATAATACCTGATCGAGGCGTCCGTGAGATATTGCATTTTCATAGGATTCCGTACAAATCGCGATCTGCAAAAACATCATGCTTTGGAGCGCTTCATGGTACGTGCGGGCAGGGTATTTGGGGACATGCCGGCAGATCGCGGTCATTTTTTCCAGTTCCCTGCGGCGTTCCGGGTCCGATTCCCCGCGGCTCAGACAAGACAGTCTCTCGGCGTAACGCGCGGCAAAAGTTTCCAAAGCCGTCAGGGCGATAGTTGCTCCCTCATAGTGGGCCTTGCATGTGGCAGGCTTTCCTTTTCGCGCGGTTTGGATCTCTTTTAGGATCCCCGTAGTTCCCAACTCAAGCACCCGCTTGAAGTTAACAGTAAAATGCGCTATGGCGGCCGTGTTATTATTGAATCCGGCAACATTCTCGGATGCGCGTGCAATGGTTAAAATAAACTTGGGGATGGAGTTGTTTACCTTCAATAAAAGGCAGTGTCCCATCCAGAAAGGAAGTGTTCTATAAAAGAAGTTAAGCCTTTCCTTCCATGAACACTGGAAGGCAACCGGTTTCTGGCGATGGATTTGATGGAGAATCGAAGCGAAGAGAACGCCATAGTGTTCTTCCCATATCTGACCGCCGCATCGCTTGGCGGTGAAATTGCCGACGAGCAGTTCATGAGGGTAGATAATAACACTTTTATTTTTTAATACATAAGACAGACGTTGGGCCCTGCTGATGGGATTCGGTTTTTCAAAACCATGCTTTTTATAGTAATCTGTTTTTAGTCTGGATACCTCAAAACAGAGATTCCTGCCGCTTTCCCTGATAGCGTTTTGTATGTCATAAACGCGCCGCGAAAAGACGGCTTTATGCCAGGAGGAATCAAGATCGTAACACCCGGCTTTGATGCCGAGAGATTTGAACAAATCGGCTGCCTTTTTTACGGAGGCAAGACTTACGTTATTTGTGATATTCAATGACGCGAAAGCCAAACCCAGACGCCTTGCTTTCTCTTCATACATGTTGTGGTATTTCAGCAGCTCGATTGCGCTGTGATCGACAGACTTCAGGAAATCCGCGACCGCCCTGATATTGTTTTCCCCATCGTTGTAACCGGGCACCATCACCATTCGGAATTTAACATTGGCGCTCAAAGCCATCAGTTTCTTTATATTATCATGGATTAGAATGCTGTCCTGCCCGGTGTATTTCTTATGGAGGCCCTCATCGCCGACAACCTTCAAATCGGCCAAAAACAGATCGATATAAGGCGCCAGTTTTTCGATATTCTCCCAGGGGACGTGAAGGGAGGTTTCAACGGCCACGGCGATGTTCTCTTTTTTTAATGATGCAAGCAAAGGTATCAGACTCTCCGGAGCCTGTAATAGAGGCTCGCCTCCGCTCAGGGTAACCCCGCCGTTTGTTTTGCAGTAATAATCCTTGTCTCGTAAAACAAGTTCGATGATGCCGGAAATCGAATAATCATTCTCGGGCGTCATGCCGGGATGGAATGACTGCGCTTCCGGATTCTGGCACCATAAGCAACGCAATCCGCAGCCCTGAAAGAAAATCGTTGTGCGGATGCCGGGGCCGTCATAAACACAGGTACGTTGTATTTTTAGGACTTTTAGTTTTTCAGGATATGAGCTTTGATTCACATAAGATGAATTCACTTCTGGCTGTCTCAAAAGTTGCCGGTTCTGAGCGGTTTCCATTTTAACTCCATTGATAATTGTTTTTTTCAACAATGGTGTTTGTTACGGATTGAAGACTTGCCGTCGCCTCTTACATCCTGTAAAATCGTAAATTACATAAATAAATATTAATATAAGGAGTTCACTTTTTTCCGATATTCAACTAAACAAAGCCCCCGACAAAAGCACCATGTCCAGAACCAGCATTCCAAAAACCATCAAGCCGGCCAGCGGGTCCAATAATGCTGCTATCCAGCCTATGTATTGCAGCCCGAAACCGGAGAGTATGCCCAACGCATAACCTGCGATAAGCCCCGCGGCACTGATCAACAGACTCTGGAAAAATGGATAATGTTCAAGTGTACTGATAAAAATCCCGGCAGTCAGACCCGCGGTTACAAAGAAGAAAAAAAAGCCCACAAGAAAATCGTTGATTGACGGAGATTCTCCCAAACTCGATGCTATACTATTGATGATCATTGCCAAAAGACCTGCCGCGCCTATGCCACTTGATATCCATCCGGCAATTGACCTGCTGTAAACTGCAGGGGGAACGCCTATCGTTATGAGGGTAATGCAGATAATCAGGATAATATAGAGTTCAAATGATGAGTTAAACCCGGACCCTCTCCGCTCTTTAGAACGAAGACGGTTCCATAGGAATCCAGGGAAGAGATGAGTATGAAATTCAATGGACAGTAAATTGGGATGTTTATCATTTAAAGTGATCTTTTTCATTTCAAACTCCTGCCATCTCTGGGTTTCCGAAGCTTTATGTGAGAACTTCGATTTTCCTGAAACTTTACTTATCCACAATAGCACATGTCTTCTTTTTCAAAAAGGGGAAAACATAGCCTCATTGATAACGGGTTGAATAATTTTCATCATTGACGAATTAAAGATAACAGGAAAAGGAATGAAATTATTCTGACTAACGCTAAAAGAAAGAAAAATAAAAAATGATTTAAAATATTCCTTCCCGGTTTTTAAAATTGTTGCACGATATACCCTGCTTATCCTCAGTATTTGATGATCGCCTGAACTTAAGGATTACTATTTAAAAGGTGCCTAAAAAAAGGCAGAGCCATTTCTGACCCTGCCTATAACTTACCAATCAAAAAGATAGTGTGTTTAACTTCTTGTCCACCTACCTTCCATGTTCTTCACCTCTGCCTTCATGTCCTCGAGGCTGTTGACCAGATGCGCCCCTGTTTTGCTGTTGTCTCTGTTGTCGTTGAAATTGCTGACGATTTTGAACTCCAGGTCTTTGTTGGTTCATCGTTTGTCTTGGTTGTCCGAGGACCTGTCTTGGCTGTTGAGGTTTAGGTGTATAACCCTGAACGCCCCAATTTTTTTGATTGCCCCAGGATCGATTACTCTGCCAGGTTCTCCAGTTCCGTTGAAGTTGCGCATGAGGAATCGGTTGATAATTCCAACTGTGACCCTGCCACATATGATTATGATAGTTTCCTCTCCAATGTGGGTCTACGTGAGAATAAAATCCTGGAACTCTGTTGAAATAAGCCCAGCCGCGATCATAATACGGTGAACGATACCAGCGGCCTTGCCACGGACGCCACCAGAAACCATTCCAGAAAAAAATGTCTACATTGACGTCGGGAGCAACGTAAACACCATCGGTATCCGGCAATACGACTACAGGCGGCGGCGCTGCAAATACAATAGGCGGCGGCAACGGTATAGAAATTCCAACACTCACATCTACCCCTGCCATTGTCGTGACAGGAAATATACTTACTAACGCTAAAACGATTGTCCCCAAAAGCAACTTTTTCATTTTTTACCTCCTTTATCGGATTATGATGCTGCGTAATACCGCAAGCAGTGACTTATTTATTGACCATGTTTTTCATCGTATATTTGTTTGCTGGCCGCGTTTTCCTGCTGATTTAAGGTTTTCTTTTCCTGCTTGGTGATGTGTCCGCCATTTTGTGATGCCATATCACGTTCTTCCTGTCTGATCTGACGGTCTTCTTTGTGTAATTGACCAGCTTGTTGCCTGTTTAGTGTCCCATTTTTCACGCCTTGGTTAATTCGTCGATTTTGATTCTTCAGTCTCTTATTGACTTCGGCACGGCGCGGATGATTTTTTTGCCACTGAGTCTGAGCCTGAACAACCGGAAGACTTACTAAGAAAAAAACAGCCATGAGTAAAGTAATGCCTGCAATTTTAATATAACGTTTCATATTCATTTCTCCTTTTTGATAAAATATTGATGGTTAATAATTGAACTATCAAAACCTTTTATCTTGCCTCCTTTCATCATTTCTAAAAAATAATTAGCAACATATATGCCAATTCAATATTAATAATAAATTCCATAAAAAATAGCTACTTATATAATAAGAAAAATTAATATAAGCTTTAGCTGAGAATTCTTTCCCCACCAGATGGAGATTTATTCCTCATTTTTTCTATTATAATTGAAAATTAGAATGATTGCCATAATTGAAAATTTAAGGTTTTTAGAACCATTGTATTTTACAGTCATATAAATTGACAATTACTATTGAAAGGTAGCATCGCATATCACTAATGAACCAGACAAATATATGCCCACAATTCCCCCTAAATTAATCACCTGCCGTCTTTATTATAGCAAAGTTGGATGCTGCTTTCTAAAGAATGTCCCGCAATAGGGTTATTGGGTACTCGGATTTGGTCAAATGAAACTCAATGGCTTTAACAAAAAATGAGGGGGCATTAACGATCCCCCTCATTAAAAAACAATGATACACTTCTTATCTAGCCAATAGGATCAAAAAGGAATATTGATCGTGCCGTTAGTTCCCGGTGTGGGGCCTGTTCCCCCAGCCACAGAGAGACCGGATAAGTTGGCAATAGTGGGCCCCAATTCATAGGAGTCCATGAAAATTCCACCGCCGGCACCACCGGTTGTCGTGCCATTGCCACCCGTAGCAGCTATGGTTGCGCTGTTCTGAGTCTGGCCGCCTGCGCTTAGGTAGACACCGCCACCGTAACCACCAGTGGCGCCGCCGTTACCGCCGGATGCGGTAATGTTCCCACTGTTTACTACATCAAACAAAGACATGAACGCAACCGCGCCCCAGGGCGCCTCCCCGCCGCCAAAGCCGTAGCCATTCCCTCCGCTTGACGTTCCGGCGCCCCCATTGGCGTTAATGGCGCCAGTGTTCACTAATGTGCCTAAGCCAGCCATCCAGGCCACGCCACCCTCGCCACCGGTTGCTCCCGTACCACCGGAAACATTAATGCCGGCAAGGTTGCCGGTAGTGGCCGAAGTAGATATGATCGCAAATGGTCCGAAATAATCATAATAAATTTCAAAATCAGTGAAGATATAAAGCGCGTTTAACAAAACACCGCCGCCAGCACCACCGGTTGTAGTTCCCGCGCCGCCTGTGGCGGAAACCGGCACCTGATTGAGCGTTAAACCGCCAAACACATCTGTGTCCATGTTCTCGCTGTAATATGGGAAACTGAAGATATAATAGAATCCACCCGTGCCGCCGGTATCGCCGGTGCCGCCATTCATGGTCAGGCTGGACATGCCGACGATAGCGGCTGCCGGAGAAGGCAACAGGCCATAGGCATCACCTTCATAACCATTATAGTCAAGATCATTCTCGAAATAAAGATAGCCGCCATCGCCGCCACCGGTAGCTCCATTGCCGCCCGACAGGTTGATGCTGCCGCTAAGTATAATTCCGTTGCTTTCAGCGCCCGACGGTCCTTCTGCGTAAGGCGCACCATAGAGGTCATATTCACCACCACTACCGCCAATGGCTGCGGTAGAACTGCCGCCATTGAGACTGACGGTGGGGTTGCTCCAGAGCTTGCCGCCGTAACTTTCGCTGTCAATATAGCCGCCAGAACCACCATTGCCGGTGCCGCCGTTACCACCGTTGCTCAGCACGGAACCGCCGACGATCAAGTTACCAACTCCGCCATAATTGTAGGTACCACCATAATAATCGGCGCCACCATAGAGTTTAATATTATAGCCTCCGTTTCCACCAGCCAGGGCGCCGTTGCCGCCGCTGTTATCGATGGTGCCGGAACTATTGAGATCGGCACTATAAGCGTAAAGATGGATGTGCCTCCCTTTACCGCCGTTGCCGTATGTCGATGCTCCACCTTTAGCCAGGATGGAACCGGTGTTATAAAGGTATGTATCGGCCTCGAAATCCACTCCACCGCCGTTGCTGCCGTCTGTGGCTGCCACTGTTGCAGAATTGCCGCTGGTATCGATAGTTCCCTGGTTGATGGCGACTCCACCGCTATACAGATAGATGTATGATCCATCGGTGCCGACTGTGGACGACTTGGTGGTCACAAGGCCGTTAGCTCCGATCTGGAGGAGATTGCCTTGGGCAACGATGGAAAGTTGCACACCGGCGGCCACCGCATTAACCGTTCCGTTAATGGTGACGGTGTTGGAAAGAGAAATCTGTGCAGATGAAGTGCCACCACCATAGTCTCCAGCCTGTGTAGCATAATTGCCGGGTAAAGTCAGGGTAGCGCCGCTCTGAACGATCAAATCCGTCGCTTGCGTCTCGCCGTTAGTGGCGTCGCAATAATACAAGTTTGGACTATTGCTATACAGATAAACAGGGCCGGCGGCACCTGCGCATGGTGATGAAGCAACCAGTGTAGCCGTTGTATTACTGCTGATGGTCAGTACCTTGGCCCCATAAGTGGGGGTAACGGCCGGGACGGTAAAGCTGGTGTCCAGTGTGCCGCTTTGGGTAACACTGACGTCGCCAAATAACGGGTAAGAGTCAGGACCACCAAAATAGCCAAAAGCAATGCTGCCGCCATTGCCACCGTTATTGCCTGAGCCGCTGGTCGTGGCGTTACCACCATTGGCAACAAAAGTATTACTAGAAGATACTTTGGGAGCAGGATTATTGTTTCCCGAGCAACCCCAAAGAAAAGCCACAGCGATGATCAGAGTAAATAATTTAAATGATTTCATAGTTTGGCCCCTCCCTTCTTGCCGGCATTAAGCTGAATATCTACAGCGTCAAGCCGGGCGCTGTTTTTATTGAGCGCGGCTTTGTCTCCTCTTTTGGCCAACGCTCTGCGTTCTTTCAGCAGCGCGGACTTCTGAGCGTGGAGTGCGTGCCTTTGCTTACGTATGGCGCTCAGATTGGCAGTTGTTACATTGCCCTTAGTAGTCCCGTTGCTATTAACCAATGCCGGGTTCTGCTGGAAGTGCTGTATCTTATCAGCCGTGGTTGCTCCCTGTGTCGCAAGCGGCATCGCCAGAAAGGCGATAGCCACCCCGGATGCTACTGTTTTTAACCAATCACATCTCTTCATATCCCCTCCTTTTTTTTAAAAGAACACTTTTTTTTTAAAGACCACTTTGGTCTTTATTGACAGCTTGTCCTTTAATTTCTATATAGAATCAGATTGTTAATGTAGAAGCAGAATACAGCAATATGATTGGTCTTTATTTACAGCTTGTTGTTGAATTTCTATATAGAATCAGGTTGTTGATATAGAGCTAAAATACAGCAATATGAAGTGGTCGTCAATATATTTTAGATATGAATTATATTTATTTCTTGTAGTAATATACATTTTACCCGGTCAAAGCCCATCTGTACGAAAACGAGTATTATTTTAAAGAATGACATTTAAAATTTTTCATAATGCGGAAACCTCTATGTATTGGAGATACCCGGTTGCCTTCTCTTTGGTATCATCCGCGTCGCTCATTACTGCGATAGTAGCCTCTGCCGGAGGATCAGTCCCGAAGGCCTGACGGTAATCCTCAAGCGCGTTTACCTTTTCCTCAATCCAGATACCCGCGTGTTCAGATCCTTTCTGCAAAAGAACCATCTGAGTCTTTGCTGAATAGGGATTCGGTAAAATACGTTCGGGATATTTTTTATTTGCCCAAATATAGTTGATGCTGCTGTCCGGCGGATACTCTCCGTAAATCAGCTTCAAAGCATTATACTGTGTCCGCTCGAAAATGCCGGCTTTATCCGGATTATATTTAAACACGACATAGATGCGCAACGCATAATCATCGCCGGATTTCTTTTTTTCATCACCGGCCTGATAGACATTGGATATCTTCCACTTCCATTTAATGATCGGCGTCTTATAAATATTAAAACTCCTTGTATATATAATGCCGGAGGCCGAATTGTCCGCCTGCGCAACCAGCATGTTTTTGCCACCCTCTTTCCCGATGCTGTAAGTTGAATGCCGCGGTATCTTCGGGAATGTGAACGGCTTCCAGTTATCCAGTGAATTAAATTCCTCGCGAAAACCCTGTTCGCTCATTTGGGCACAGACAGGGGAAACTATCATGATGATAATCGTTGCCATAATTATCAACGTTCTTTTTATGATCATCACCTTTTTATAACTCACTTTCTTGCATAGCGATGCCGTTATTTATAATAATACTTTATCAGATACCGGGCAGGCATGCCAACCAGATAAAGAATTTGGATAATCCAGTTCCTTATGATGGTGTAGAACACGCCATCGGTTTCCCACTTTCTTGAGGATGTTGTCACTGAATCAGACAGGATGATTATGCGTCCCCCTTGACGCTTCACGCGTTTCATCAGTTCCACGTCTTCCATAAGAGGAATTCCGGCATAGCCGCCCATATTTTCAAAATAACGCAGCAGAATAAAGATAGCCTGGTCTCCGTAAGGTACACGTGTCAGACGGTGCTTCCATGAGGCAGCAAGGCCGATAGCCCTGAATATCCATCGGCGGTTTTGTATTTTTAAATCAAAAGCGCCGCCGATAAAATTGCTGTTGGAAAGGGCCGTAATAATTTTCGAAAATGCCTTCGGGGGCAGGAGCGTATCGGCATGTAAAAAGAGAAGGATATCTCCGCAAGCCCTGGCGGCGCCCGCATTCATCTGAAGCGCCCTGCCTCTGGGCGCAATCAGGGTTATAACGCTGGAATCAGAAATATGAGCAATGGTGTTGCCCGATAAATCACCATCTACAACAATCGTTTCATATGACTCATCGGCTGCGGCTGATTTTATCGAATCAAGTATTTCATTGATTTTTTCGCCTTCGTGCACAACGGGGATGATCACTGATATTTTCATGCCGCTAATCCCCCGTTGTCGTTGCCCCCTGGCATGATGAACCACAACCGGCAACACAACCATAGCAGTGATTATTGATCACTATCTCACGGTTTTTGAGCTTATCCATATCAAAATCCATAATGCTCGACGGCGCGCCGGAATTAACGGTAAGGTCCAGCATTTGATTGAAATCGCAATCATAGAGAGACCCGTTCCATCCCACGGAAAGCGTCGTCAGGCACATCACATTTTTGACTGCGGCAGGATTGAATGAATGACAAAGCGTAGACAGATAATCCTCAAAGTTTCCGGATTCAATGAGATAATCAAGATAACGACCGACCGGAAGATTTGTAAGGCAGAAAAGTTGATTGAAATGAACTCCCTGCTCAGTTAAAAGACGCTCACGATACTCGTGTTCCAGCGCCGCCTGTGAGCCGGGAAGATAGGCGCCAACAGGGTTGTGGACGATGTCAATAAGCAGATCGCTGCCTTTCATGCCGTAGCCGCGTAGATTTAATTCACGCATTGCTTCAACGACCTTGGCAAACGTGCCCGTACCGCGCTGGCGGTCTGATTTTGTTTCCAGATAATCCGGGAGCGATGTCACAATCTCGACTCTGTTTTGCGCAAAGACATCCATGAGATGACGATAAGGTTCTTCAAGAAGCAGTGTAAGATTGGAACGGACAATCAAGCGCCGATTAAGCCTGGCTGCATCGCCTATGAACCACTCCAGGTGCGGATTCATTTCCGGCGAGCCGCCGGTAATATCAATCGTTGAGATTGGAAACGATGAAAGAATCTCAAGGCATTTGTCCAGAATCGGTTTGGACATGATCTGGGTCCTGTGCGGTCCGGCATCGACATGACAGTGACGGCAGGAGAGATTACAGCGCCTTCCTGTATTAATCTGAAAAATTTCTATTCCCTTCGCAAATAGCGGGAACATATTAATCTCGCGAATCTTCCCGGCAAACGAAAGACTATCACCAGTCCGGCTAAGGACACGAAGTTGTTCGCGGGTGTCCATTACATTTCCTTTTTCTTGATGATTTTGCGCATCTGTGTGGAATGCGCCAGTGTTACGCCCGCCATCATGGCAGCGCCGGTATGAGCGGCTTCCATCATTTCCTCGCTGGAAATGCCAAGCGACATGCATTTGGTGGTATAGGCGTCAATGCAATATGGACAGTTTTGTGTGATCGCAACGGTAAGAGCAATGAGCGATTTCTCCCTCTCTGTGAGTTTGCCCGCGCCGGTGGCCGCGCCGTAATACTCAAAAAATTTATTTCCCTGATCCGCTGCCCATTCGGTAATGTTGGGAAAATCGGCAAGATCTTTTGGCTCATAATAACTCATACAAAACCTCCTGAAATTATTGTAATCATAACTACAGGTTAAATATCATTAGTTTACCGATTTTTCAAACAAATAGATAGTGAAAAAGATCTCACGCGATGTAATTACTATCTATTGGATACATGACGATGAATCATGGATTATTAGTCTGTAAAAAATGATGGGTTTTGTGAGGATGAAGGCAGGTTTTCTTTATCATACATATTTTATAAAGACATTTTGAACCTCAGCCGCTTTTTTTCTTTAGCAAGTTGTTTCGTGGTGTAGTAACCAAATAAAGAAGGGACAGGTTTTACCTGTCCCTTCTTTAAAATCACATAAAGCTTATACAAACTTATTTTGCGGGTGCTTCGGCCGGAGCCATGTCTTTCTTCTCGTCTTTCTTCATTTCTTTCTTCATTTTCTTAGCTTTCTTCATTTTCTTCATTTTCTTCTTTTCAGCTTTTGCAGGAGCAGCCTTTTCCATGTTAGCTCCCGCTGCGGGTGCCATGGGTTCATCTGCCATTGCAGTGACGCAAAATGCGAAAACCAATGCTACAACAAACAATACTAAACGCTTCATCTTTAAACCCTCCTTCTAAAATTATATTTTATTAATACTCCCCTTCTTAAGGGCCCTTAACTTAAAATGCGATCACTTTTTACCCGAAGCTGCATCAACCGGTTTCATTTCTTTTTTCTTTAAAGAGATTTTTGCCACCCTTGATGCTATTAATTTACCGTCCTTTTCAATGTAGTCTATTTTTACAAAATCATTTACAATCAGGTTGTTTACAGGTTTTTCTAAAGCAAATTCCATATTTTCCGCAGCGCCCTTTACAGTACGTTCAATCTTAATGGCTTCATCGGAAATCTCTATAACTTTTCCCCTGGCATGCATTTTAGCGGCTTTTGATATATTGGTTTTAATCGGATTGTCAGTAGAGGAAGCCGGTTTATCAACTGCATAAACTAATGTTGATAAAAGAAGAACCATGCCAACTGTACACCACAAGGCTTTTTTCATAATGAACTACCTCCATGATGTTTCACGGTATATTTTAAAGCATATTATATGCCAACCAGGAATATACAAACCATAATATCTATATTATTGAAATTATTGATAAATATTATTACTATAAATATTTGTTATTTTTAAAAAACAATAAGTGGAGAATTATTCCTCAACTATGGGGAATAATTCATCAATAAATGACCAATATGATCGGAGAATTTCCTGTTGAAATAGAAAGTGTTATATTTTGAGCCTATCGTTTAGCAGTTTACGCAGGTTTTCGACTCTTTTTCTGTTAACTCCCATGTCTGAATATCCCACCCGGGAAGCAGATCGCACATCGATTTGTTTATTCGTGTCATCAAACAAAAATTCAACATCATCTACAAAACGCATAAAACGTGAAGTAAAAGTCACGTAGATATACCGGTCATTATCAACAATAATTTTAGTTCGCGGCAAAGAAGTTATAACGGAAAGGAGCGCCTGTTTGGCATCGCTTAAAGACCCTTTATAGGACAAAGGCTCGATCATGTGGCCTTTCATTTTGGTTTGCGATGAAACGCAGTTTGGCGAATCAGGACACTCGGATAATTTACCGTCACGAAGTCCTACATCAGCGGAAGCTCTTACTAAAAGTCCTGTAAAGAACAAAAGCAATGCTGCCGATACCGCAAGTTTAATGCTCATAAAATATCCCTCCTTTGATGTATGAAATGTTAATGAAGCCCGTAATGAATTATTTTTGCTCTATGTCTTTATTATCTTTGACGGACAACTTCTTTCTGGCCCACGATACGAGAAAAGCCAGGATAATCGCGGCAAGCAAAAGCACTGAAACCAGCAGCCAGGGGATCTTACCTTCTGATATTCCGCGTAGAATAGTATCCGTGCCAACGACATATAAAATTGTTCCGGGCAGCATACATAACCATGACCAAAAGACATAAGTCCGCAGAGGTACGCCGGTAAAACCAAATCCGTAATTAAGAACATTAAAAGGGAAAACAGGTACCAGACGTGTTATCGCAATGACTATCGCCCCATGTTCCTCCACCATACGATCCAATTTGTGGAATTTCTCGTTTTGAGAAAATTTGCGCAAAATGAAGTCTCTGGCCAGATAACGGGATATCAGAAAACAGATGCTTGCTCCGATTGTGGAAGCGATACTTACGAGCGCCACTCCCCAAACTGATCCGAAAAGTGTGGCCCCGGCAATCGTTATCGCTGATCCGGGCAGCGCCAGCACGACAGCCAGTATATAAACCAGAACAAAAACCAGTGGACCCCAGAGGCCGAGCCCATTAATCCACTGGCGCACATCTGTTAATTTATCCGTTATACCTGAGAATTTCAGCAGGATGATGACAGCCAGCAAAAATATAAGAAACAGTAATGGTTTAAATGATTTAGCGCTTTTAAAATAGTTTACAGGCATATAATCTTTCTAAGTAAAATTTTTGTGAAACAATTAAGTCAAAACAATCATCAAAATGTTCTTTGAGAAATACCTGACTCCGTCCCGGGTGTCAAGTGATTAACTTCACCTAAGAGGTTTTCCACTAAGATGATTAGTTTTATATAGTCTATTTGACTTGACAACAGTAGGTTTATCCTACTATTAACCTACAGAGCAACCCATATGGTAAATTAAATAATATCGTATATTTTATAAAAAAAAGAGGGAGGCAGATAATGAAAAAAATATTAATATTTATAGTAATATTAAGCTTTGCGTTAGGCTGTCAAAACGGTAACACCGAACAGAAGGAGGGGAAATCAAAAATGACGAAAACAAATACAGTAACATCTGAAAAGATTGCCACTCTGGCGGGAGGTTGCTTCTGGTGTGTGGAATCGGATTTTGAAAAGGTCCCCGGTGTAATAAAAGTCATATCCGGTTATGCGGGGGGGAAAGGGGAAAACCCTACTTACGAGACATATGCTAAAATGGGTTATATTGAAGCAGTGCAGGTTTATTATGACCCCCAAAGGATTACTTATGAGCAGCTTTTAAATTACTTCTGGCATCATGTTGATCCGACGGACGGAGGCGGACAATTTGTCGACCGCGGTCCTCAATACCGAAGCGCCATATTCTATCAGGATGAAGAGCAGAGGCAAATTGCCGAAAAATCAAAACTGGCGCTGGAAAAATCAGGGAAACTCGGGAAACCTGTCATGACGGATTTAATTAAATTGACTAAATTTTATCCGGCCGAGGAATATCATCAAAACTACCATACTAAAAATCCCGTGCGTTATAATTACTACCGTTACGGGTCTGGCCGGGATAAAACCGTGCATAAATTATGGGGAAATGAGACAGGCCTTGAGTCTTCCGGCCTGGAATCTTCCGGTCAGGGAAAATTCATTAAACCGGACGATGCGACCCTGAGAAAGAAGCTTACCGAAATTCAATATGAGGTAACTCAAAAAAACGGCACTGAGCGGGCGTTTAATAATGAGTATTGGAACAACGAGAGAGAGGGTATCTATGTGGATATTGTTTCCGGTGAACCGCTTTTCAGTTCTTTAGATAAATTCGATTCCGGCACCGGCTGGCCCAGTTTCACCAAACCGCTGGAACCGGGAAACATCGTTGAGAAAGTAGATAGGGGACTATTTACCACTCGTACCGAAGTAAGAAGCAAAGAAGCTGATGATCATTTAGGGCATGTTTTTCCGGATGGCCCGAAACCAACCGGACTTCGCTATTGCATGAATTCCGCAGCAATGCGTTTTATTCCCAAAGAGGATCTGGAAAAGGAAGGTTACGGAAAGTATTTGAAATTGTTTTCGTCTAAAAAATGATGACGGAAACTTCATTGTATTAATGAATGCTGCTACGACGTTTATTTCGCCTGAAACATTGGTGCGTGTGGGATTCTTTGCCGCGATATTTTTTATTGTGGCGCAAAGTGAAAATATTGCGCCACAATGAAAACAGGTCTGAATGGCTGTCATGACGATCGATCCGGGCAATTATCGGCTTTGTTGATGATGCCTTTCGTTTTCCAAAAGAGAATAAATGATGCAGAATAGATGCCTGATAGTCTTTGTCAAATACCCGCAGCCGGGGCAGGTAAAATCACGGCTGGCAAACGATTTTGACAGTGATTTTGCCGCCGTACTGTACAAGGCTTTTGTTTTTGATCTTTTGGAATGTGCAATGAAGGGCAATTGGCAGTTACGGATATTTTTTTATCCGCCGGAAAAAGAAACCGAAATAAAAATAATGTTCGGTAATCATCATCAATACAGGCCTCAAAGAGGCGCTGATCTTGGTGCAAGGATGAAAAACGCTTTTGATGATTGTTTCTCCGGGGGCTTCAAGTCCGTAGTCCTGATCGGCAGCGACTTCCCGGATCTGCCTCCGAAAATAATCGAAGATGCCTTTGCCGCACTTGATCACCCGGCGGATGCAGTGATTGGCCCTGCTGCCGACGGAGGTTATTATTTGATCGGATTCAGAGATGATAAATTTCTACCGGCTGTTTTCGAAGGATTCACATGGAGTACAGCTTCTGTTTTTCTCAAAACATTGAAAATTTTACAAACACGCGGTTATCAAACCGGAATAATTCAGGAATGGCAGGATGTTGATACACGCGATGATTTAATAAATTTGATGGAAAGAAATAAGTCAACGGCATTTGCCCATTCCCAAACGATGAAGTATCTGGCGGCCAATAGAAATTATTTCACCAGATGATCATTCGTCAGGTGAACACGCCCTCCCCTTTAAGCTGAAAATAAATTTGAGAATATTTTTGGTGCGAGGGCTAAAAATCTTTTCGGCAAATATCTTCCCTGCCGCGCGTTTAGATATTTCAGATAGTGTCGGATAAATGTGGACGGAAGCTGCAATCGTCGAAAGTTTAACGCCTGCATTTACGGCAATAACCCATTCATGAATCAGCTCGCCGGCTTTAGCGCCGATAATCTGGCAGCCGAGTAATTTACCCGCGGGGTTCACCAGTAACTTGATTTTACCTTTTGCTGTTCCCTCCGCCTGCGCGCGGTCATTTTCGGCATATGGTTCTTCCCAAATATGATACTCAAGACCTTCCTTCTTTGCTCTTTTTTCGTTGTACCCGATACTGGCAATTTCCGGATCGGTGTAAGTACACCAGCCGATTTTTGCATAATCCGCTTTGCGGGGCAGACGCAGCACGGCATTGGTCAGCGCTATGCCCGCTTCGTAACCGGCCACGTGTGTGAAGGGAAAGACGCCGTTTACATCGCCGCAGGCATAAATATGTTTTATGTTTGTCTTCATCCTTGAATCAGCCGTAATGCCACGGGGAGTATATTTAACCCCCGCCGCTTCAAGGCTCAGGCCGTCGATATTCGGTTTGCGTCCGGCGGCAACCAAAAGAGCCTCGGCCTTTAAGATGCGGCTTTGTTCTTTGCCGCCTCCTTGGGCTATGGTTAAATAAAACGAAGATTCATTATATTGCGCTTTCACAGCTTTAGTCGCCGTGTATATGGTGAGTCCTTCTTCTTTTAACTGCTCTTGCAGAATATCGGCAATGTCCGGGTCTTCCGGGCCCAGAATCTGATCCATAAATTCAACGATTGTTACCTGCGAACCCAGTCGTCCCATAGCCTGAGCCAGTTCCAGACCGATAGGACCGCCGCCCAGTACGATCAGGCTTGCGGGCAGTTTTTTTTGACTGAAAATAGTTTCATTGGTTAAGTAAGGCGTATCGGCAAGACCCTCTACTGGAGGCAGAGCGGGGCTTGAGCCGGTGGCGATAATCCAGCTTCCGGCTGATAGATTTTGGCCATCCAGATTAACGCTGTGATCATCAATAAAGGAGGCTTTACCGAATACGACCTTCGCTCCAAGATCACAGAATCTCTCCGGAGAATCATGCTGCTGAATTTTATCGATAACATTTTTTACATGGTTCATGACAGCGTTCAGATCAGCGGGCGGCAATTGAACCTGGGGCAGGCCGAATTCTGTTGTTCTTTTCAGGAGCGCATAAACACCGGCTGTCCGAATCAACGTCTTGGAAGGTACGCAGCCATAATGCAGGCAATCGCCGCCAAGCCTTGCTGATTTCTCGATGAGAATTGTTTTGGCGCCAAATTGTGCCGCTCCCGCCGCAGCCGTAAGACCTGCCGCGCCGCCGCCGATGATTCCAAGATCATAATCGTATTTGGACATCATTTATCTCCTATTGTGTATAAGCGGATTTTGAATATGTTTTTTTGTTATGGTCAAATCATAAACGAAAAAATGAATAATTCAAGAAAATAAAATAAATGATACGCCGGGTGTGAATTTTGTTTATGACCGATTGTAAGGTTGCATATCCGTCATGGTTAAAGATTTGTTTCTTACAGAAAGTTATCAATAAAAAATCATCAGTATTATTGATAACAATTTGAACGAAAGTATATGCAAGAAATATTTTGAATACTCACTTACAGTAAGCTACCGATAGCATGGTGGTCAATGATGAGGATAAGCACGTCGTTGGTTAATTTTCGTAACTTTTAAACGGCAAACTGAACAAATTAAAACTTGTGCACTTTTGTTTCCTAAAAATGTGATCATCAAGTTTCCTGATCATTTCGTCGGGTGTATCGAAGAATTCCACACCCGCCTCATACCATTTGTCGTCTAAGATTATTTTGGTCCATTTTACTTTTCCGAAGGCAGTTATCTTTTCACGCAAATTATTTAATGTGAAATCTATGCTTAGCAGCGTATCGACAGGCAGAGGACTATTGCCCCTGATTTTAGCACCGGACACAGAGATATCCTCGCTGTAATTATAGAATATATTTTCTTTAGAAAGATTATTTTCTCTGGAAATGACAGTTGCGGTTATATAGCTAAATTCCTTCAGTCTCGGCGCTCTTCTTTTTTCGTCCATAACGATACATTCCTTTTTTTCTACTCAAGAATCATCGTTTTTTGTGCCTTACTGCAAACCTTACTAATACGCGGTTGCACTATAATTATTTAGATATAAATGTCAAGGGAATATTGGTTACAAAATGTGGGGTGCGTTGTATATGTTTATCGGATATGAAGAAGTGGTTACTCCATTTCATGTCAGCCGATAGCCTTTTTCTCGGAATAATTTTAGACAGGCATTGGCAACAGCATCGTCATAAAGTATTCCCCTGTTTTTCTCGATCTCTTCAAGAGCTGCCTCAATACCTAATGTCGGCCGATATGGACGGTGGGAACCCATGGCTTCCACAACGTCTGCAACAGCCATAATTCGTGCCTCAATAAGAATTTCATCCCCTTTTAAATTTCTTGGATAGCCTGATCCGTTCATCCGTTCATGATGCTGGTAGACAATCTGCGCCAGCGGCCAGGGTGATTCAACATCCTTGAGCATCTCGTATCCGCTTTTAGGGTGTTCTTTAATGAGGGAAAATTCGATGTTTGTCAGTTTGGTGGGCTTGGACAATATCTCTGCGGGTATGGATAATTTTCCGATGTCATGGATGGAACCTGCCATGCGGATTCCTTCAATTTTATCCGGAGCTAATCCCATCTCAGTGGCGATGGCGCGGGCGAGATCGGCAACCCGTAATTGATGACCGGCCGTATAGGGATCCCGGGATTCTACAGCGGACACTAATACTTGAATAGTCGTGCCAATTGCCTTCTCGAGGCTGTTAAGGGTCTGTTGAAGTTTCGCCTCCGCCTGCTTGCGTTCGGTAATATCGACAAATGAAGCGACAACTTCTCTGGCTTTCGGAAGAATGGCTACCGATATGAGTGCATTTCTAATCTCGCCGTCCTTACGGTAAAATGAAAATTCGTAGTTACTGGGAACATTCTTCGGATTGATACGTCTCTCCCGATTGTATTCGTCCAGCCTCTTGAGGTCTTCAGGGGGAATCTGCTTCGTCCAACTCATACCGATGACATCCTTTTCATCGTACAGGCTTATTCTGCAATATTCCTTGTTAACCATCGATATTGTCGTATCCCTTTCGATGATCGCCATTGCAGACGAACTGTTCTCAAAAATACTACGGAATTTATCTTCACTTTCCTTTAGCGCCTCCTCCGTTTTTCTGCGTTCGGTAATGTCTCGTCCTATCCCCCGGAATCCTATGGATTTACCCTGTTTGTCCCTGATTAAGGAGACGACTATTTCAAAATATCCCCGTTCCCCGCTCTTTTTTACCAGATTCCATAAAAACGGTTTCCCCGTTTTGTTTGTCAGGAAAATTTCACCAAAATATTGTATGATCATCTCAATCCCATCGGGTGCGCTGATTTTCTTAAAAGACATCCCGAGCAGTTCTTCCTCAGAGTATCCGCTCATTTTACAGGAAGAAGGATTAACGAACTTGATATTTCCCTTGATATCAACTTCAAAGTAAACGTCATCCATACTTTCGAGAATGTTCCGGTACTTCTCCTCGCTTTCACGAAGGGCATCTTCAGCCTGCTTGCGCTCGGTAATGTCCTGAACTGATCCAACCAGATGGGTACAAGCGCCTTTGTCGTCAAAAACAGGCGCGATGCTGACTATGCCCGTCAATCGCCCTGTGGGGTAATCAGATATTTCTTCCCAACGTACGATGGTATTTTCTGTTATCGCCTGCTGGTACTTTCCCAGAACTGTCGTTAAAGACGGCTCCGGGATGATCTCTTTCACTGTCCTGCCAACTACCATTTCCGGGCTCAATCCGGTAACTTTTAAAAAAGCCGAGTTGACAGAAACAAAGCGGAACTGTCCTGCGGGTTCGACAGCCAAATGAAAAATAACATCTCCAACGGTGTTGTAGATTGTGGCAAGACTCTTTTCTCTATCCTGCAGGGCCTCCTGAGCCGCCCTGCGGTCAGTGATATCACGTGCAACAGAAATCAGACCGGTGATCCTGCCGTCTTGAATAATGGGAGAGCCGCTGACTTCGCCATACTTTAGGATCCCATCTTTTGCGATAAACCGATAAACCGACGCTAAAATTGTTTCACCCTTTAAGATCATGCTGATATCAGCTAAAGCCTGCTCAAAAGATTCCGGCGTAAGGATATTTGCTATATCCAAAACAGATCGGCCAATGAAATCCTGCGGCTTATACCCCAATATTTTCTCCACACTGGGAGATACGCTTGAAACATTAAGATCAGTGTCAATCGAATAAATAACATCCATGACATTCTCAAAACTCAACCGGTATGTCTCCTCCAATGCCCTCAATTTCTGATTCGATGTCTCGAGTTCCGACATTTTCTTTTCGAGCTTTCTGAAAAGAGTTTCATTATGCTGCCTGAAGAACTCCATTTCTTCACCGAGAGGTTTGTTCACCACTTGCCTTGAAGTGTATTTCTCCTCCAACACTTCTGTTAG